>ERZ791702.23-NODE-23-length-140198-cov-8.52735_pt1 | contig 140198 bp, 133 predicted proteins | sample MGYA00510050_ERZ791702 | MGnify/ENA primary metagenome ERZ791702 (study PRJEB30046, sample SAMN00715230) | human gut metagenome | study: EMG produced TPA metagenomics assembly of the A metagenome-wide association study of gut microbiota in type 2... | reverse complement strand
TGCGCAAAGCCGGAGCTAATTTTGTGACTTTGGGAGAAAATTAGAAAATCTTGGTATGCCTGTCTACACATAGTGATGTTCTGCCACGGATGGCAGAACAAGGCAGCATCGAGTCATGGATGACTCGTTGTTGCCGTTCACGTCACTTCGCGAAAATCTAACTCAGACACACTTAGACTTTTCTTATTTTCGTACAACGGAACAAAAATTACTTTGGCTTTGCGCAAGATGCCATTCACAAGCCTATGAAACACCATTTGGACGGGCGATTTATTTCATAAACAAACCATCATGTGTAGGACAGCTCGAAAAATTGCAGCCAGGATTTTAACACAGCATCAGCAAAAGGGAAAAACAGGTTCAGATTCCAGTAAAAGGGAGAAAATTTATCAGCAGAATTAATGATTTTTATTAACGTACCTGATAAATATTCTCTCTTTTGTATAAACTGGGTAAAATTTTAGTAAAACTTTACTAAAGCTATTGAAATCTGAAAAATCGTGAAATATAATGCAGAAGAAAGGCGTGATTATATGGCAACAATCAAAGAGATTGCTAAGCTGGCACATGTGTCAGCTGCGACGGTGTCGAGAGTGTTGAATCAGGATGAGACATTATCAGTGACACCTGAGGTAAAAAACCAAATAATTAAGATCGCTCATGAGTTGAAATATGTCCCGCCTAAGATGCGTCATGCCAAACGAGACAGACAGATCGTCATCGGAGTTGCGGACTGGCATATCGTAAGAAGAGACAGGCCGGATGTGAGTATTACTTCGGCGGATAATTTATCCGGAAGTTTTGCACAGAAAGCAGATATTGTATTTTTACGTCTGGTTTACGGAGAGGTAAAGCAGGTGGACGGTATCATTGCATTTGGTTTATTCTCGGAAGTGGAAGTTGATTTTTTACGATCACTAAGCACGGAGATCCTGTTTGTTAATTCAGATAAAAAGGATTATGAGTTTGATCAGATCCTCATGGATTACGAGCAGGGATTAAGCGATATGGTGCATTATCTGATGGACGAGAAGGAGTATCGCAGCACTGGTTATATTGGCGGTATATATGAAGATGATATGGTGCGTATCGGAGCACGTCGTCTGAATGGATTAAAGCAGATCCTTCAGAAAAAAGGCTGTTATCAGGAAGGCTATTTTAAGGTCGGAGAGATCAGTCATGAGAGTGGATATTTGCTCACGAAGGAAATGCTTCTGACAGATGAAGTGCCGGAAGTTCTTATTCTGGGAAATGATGAGGTCGCAGAGGGAGCATTAGAAGCGGTCAAAGAATTAAAATACCGGATTCCAAAAGATATTGCGGTGGTGATTTACCGTGATATTGAGACACTTTCGACGAAATATCCGACGTATACAAGTCTTCGCATGCTGCCTGATATTGTATGGACGACTGCCATAAAACTTCTTTTGGAGCGGATTTTAGATGGCAGAAAAGATACGATGAAGGTGTATCTGCCAACAAAGCTCGAACTCGGAGACAGTGCCTGATCATTGGCCGGACAATTTCTGAAAGAGCAACAACAAAAGTGTGCACGCCTGCATGGAAATAGATGCAGGAGAGAGAGGAGAACATTTCATTATGAAGAAAAAAATTGCTATGTTACTTGCAGCAGCATTATGCATGGGTACATTTGCAGGATGTGGAAACAGCGCATCAAACAACAGCAGCAGCGCAGCAGATAATAACACGACAGATAATACGGTAGCTGCAACAGAAAATTCTGACGCGACAGCTTCTGCTGACAATGTAAAAATTGATACTTTAAATGTATACTTCGTTCCGTCCAGAGATCCGGACGAGATCGTAACTGCAACAGAACCACTTGCAAATTTAATGCAGACAGAGTTAGCAGGCTTAGGATATGACATCGGAGAAGTTAAGATCACAGTTGGTACAACCTTTGAGGCAGTAGGTGAGGCTCTTGCAGCAGGAACAGCAGATGTTGGATTTATCCCGGGCGGTACCTATGTACTTTATGATGATGGAGCAGATGTGATCTTAACAGCAACCAGAGATGGTTTAAATAAAGACTCTGACAATCCAGCAGACTGGAATGATGGACAGCCTACAGAAGGCATTGACAAACAGGCAGTTTCTTACCGTGCATTATTTATCGCAGGTCCTTCTGATAAAGGACAGGAACTTGCTGATAAAGTAAACTCCGGCGAAGAACTTACATGGGATGATTTAAACAGTGCAAACTGGAGTGTTATGTCATCTTCCTCACCGGCAGGTTATATTTACCCGGCTTTATGGTTACAGGACAGATACCAGAAAGGTATTACAGATCTTTCTTCTGCAGTACAGTCTGATTCCTACGCAAGTGCATTTGCAAGACTTGCTTCCGGACAGATCGACGTACTTGTAACTTATGCAGATGCAAGACGTGACTATGAAGAAAGCTGGACAAGTGAATTTGGTCGTACAAAATCTATCTGGGAAGAGACAAATGTTATCGGTGTAACAGATCCGATCTACAATGATACAGTTTGTGTCAGCAAGACATCTCCGATCATGGATGACGGCTTAAAATCAGCAATCCAGACAGCACTCATCAATATCGGTAACACAGAGGAAGGTAAGGCAGTTATCTCTATCTACAGCCACAACGGATATGAGCCGGCACAGTCTTCCGATTACGATAAAGAGAGAGAAGCACAGAAACTGATCCAGGAATTAAGTGCAGCAAACTAATCGTTACTGGAGCGTCTGACAGGGAGTGGACAGTAACAACGAAATAATAACAGGCAGTATGACGGGCAGCAGGAGGGCTGCTGCAGAGCCGGGAAACCGACTTTGCGGCAGCCTTTCAATGAGTATACACCTATAAAAAACACACACCATAAAAACAGCAGATGAAAGAAAGGTTTGGTTTAAATTTATGATCGAGTTTAAGGACGTATCGAAGGTATATCCGAACGGGGTAGTGGGACTGGACAATGTCAATTTAAAGATCGAACAGGGTGAATTTGTAGCGATCATCGGTCTTTCCGGTGCAGGAAAGTCCACGTTACTGCGGACGATCAACCGTATGCATGACATCACATCAGGAACTCTGACGGTGGATGGATTAGAGGTTAAGAACTTAAAAGGAAAAGAGCTTCGTACTTTCCGCAGAAAGATTGGAATGATCTTCCAGTCATTTAATCTTGTCACACGAACAACAGTAATCCGTAACGTATTGATGGCAAAAGTGCCGGAGATGCCTTTCTGGAGAGTTCTGCTTGGTGTGTTTAAAAAGGAAGACAAAATGCAGGCACTTGAGAGTCTGGATAAAGTCGGTATTCTGGATAAAGCATATATCCGTGCAGACCAGCTTTCCGGTGGGCAGCAGCAGCGTGTTGCTTTAGCGCGTACACTTGCGCAGAATCCGGAGATTATCTTAGCAGATGAGCCGGTTGCAGCACTTGATCCGGTAACGGCAAAACAGGTTATGAGTGATTTCAGAAAGATCAATCAGGATATGAACATTTCAATTCTGATCAACATCCATCATGTGGAATTAGCACTCGAATATGCAGACCGCATCATCGGAATCCGTGCCGGAAAGATCGTCTATGACGGACCTTCCGAAAATGTGACACAGGACGTGTTGAACACAATTTACGAAGGAAAGATTCCGGAGAAAACGGAGGAAGCATAATGGGATTATACGATAAAATATTTAAACCGAAGAAACTTGTGCTTGCCAACGGCAAGGTTGTGGAAGAAAAATGCTCCCGTGCACCGCTTATCATTCTTCTGGTTCTGATCGCAACATGGATCTCCGTAAAGGTTACTGGTTTTTCCATGACAACGCTTGTGACGAGAATCCGGTATTTCTTTGATATTTTAGGACAGATGTTTCCACCGAAGGTTGGTTATATTTCAAGCATCTGGGGACCACTTTTTGATACGATCAAAATGTCACTGCTCGGCTCTTTTGTGGGTGGTGTGCTTGCGATTCCTTTTGCGATTTTAGCGTCCAGCAACCTGATCAAAAATAAAGTTGTGATTGGTGTGGTTCGTGTATTTTTAAGTATCGTGCGTACGATCCCGACGCTGGTTGCCGCTCTTATCGCAACATATATCTGGGGACTTGGTACGATGGCAGGTACCTTTGCAATCGCAGTATTTACCTTTGCATATGTCGGAAAACAGTTATACGAGATGATCGAGACGGTCGATATGGGGGCATATGAGGCGATGGAAGCCATGGGTGCAGGAAAGGCGTACTCCTTTATTTCTGCGATCATGCCGCAGGTACTGCCGGCATACATGTCTGTATGTTTATTCTGTTTCGAGGGAAATGTGCGTTACGCAGCGATCCTGGGATATGTTGGAGCAGGCGGACTTGGACTGATCTTAAATGAAAAGATCGGATGGCGCGAATATGACAGTGTAGGAATGATTCTGATCGTTCTCTTTGGCACCGTTCTTATTATTGAAGCGATCAGCCATTATATCAGAAAGAAATTAACGTAGGAGGAACCGGCAAAATGAATGAATCAATCAAAAAAATGTACGAGCAGGAACCAAAGACCTGGTACGCAAAGATCATTGTGGCTTTGATTGTTGCAGCACTTCTTGCATGGTCACTTTCTACGGTTCAGTCTACCGGATCAAACGGAAGCGGACTTTCCGTCGCAGGAAAGATCATCAGCGGAATTTTCCACCCGGATACGAATTTACTGTTTGACCTCTCCACATCCGGTGTTGCTTATCTGTTACTGGAAACCATGTGTATCGCATTCTTAGGAACGATCGTCGGTGCAGTATTATCCATTCCGCTTTCTTTCCTTGCGGCAGCAAATCTGATGCCGAAGCCGGTTGCACTGATCTTCCGTGTATTTATTATGGCGATCCGTACGATTCCGGCATTTGTATACGGACTTATGTTTATCCGTGTGACAGGACCTGGACCATTTGCCGGACTGCTTACCATGTCACTTTGTTCGATCGGTATGATCAGTAAAATGTTTATCGAGAGCATTGAGGATCTGGATACTAAGATCCTGGAATCCTTAGATGCAGCAGGATGTACGATGTTCCAGAAGATCCGTTACGGTATCTTATCCCAGTTGTTCCCGGATTTTATGTCTACTTTGATCTATCGTTTTGACATGAACTTGAGAGATGCAACAGTACTTGGTCTGGTTGGTGCCGGTGGTATCGGTGCACCGCTTATCTTTGCGATGAGTGCATACAAATGGAATCAGGTAGGAGCAATTCTTGCCGGACTGATCGTACTGATCTTAATTATTGAAGTTATCTCATCAAAGATCCGTACAAAATTAGCAAGGGGTTAGTAGTGCGAAAAATCCATATATGAAAGATTTTACGCACACAAATTTGAGTCGCATACTCAAATTTGCAGGTTATTGAAAGGGATAAAACATGCAGCAGAAAAAGTTAAAAATTTATTTTACCTCAGATGTGCACGGATATTTTTATCCGACGACTTATGGGGATATGGATGTAAAACCGGTAGGACTTTTTGGCTGTGCGGCAGATTTTAACAAGGATGATGAGACACTCATCATAGATGGCGGAGATATTTTACAAGGCTCCGCCTTTGCTTATTACTGCCGTCAGGTTGCAAACTCTCCGGAAGTGATCGCAGATATTATGAACGACTGCGGATACGATTATTATACACTTGGCAATCATGACTTTAATTACGGACTAGATTATCAGGCGGCATATCGCAATAGAAATAACGGTGTATGTGTGTGCCAGAATATCATGGATGAGGAAGGAAACACCCTGTTTCCATGGAAACTTCATACGATGAAAAACGGATTGCGCATCGGTATCGTTGGTATTGTAACGGATTATGTAAACATCTGGGAAAAAGAAGAAAACATAAAAGGAATCCATATTACAGATCCTTTTGAGGCAGCGAAGAGGGCACTTGCCCAGATGAAAGAGCAGACAGATCTTACGATCTGCATCTATCACGGAGGTTTTGAGTGTGATTTAGAAAGCGGAGCGGTGCTTTCTAAGACGACTGAAAATGTGGGTTACAGGATCTGTAAGGAACTGGATTTTGATATCTTACTGACCGGACATCAGCATATGTCTGTGCCGGGAAGAGAGCTGTTTGGAACTTATACAGTACAGCCATGTGATAATGCAAAAGAATATCAGTATCTGGAGGTCACCGTGACAGAGGATAAAAAGAGCATCAGGTCCGAATTGCGGCAGTCAGATCCCACAAAGGGGGCTGGGCTTGCAGATAAATACCGTTCTACGGAAAATTCCGTGCAGGCATGGTTAAATCAGCCAATTGGTCATTTGAGCCGTGCAATCATGCCGGAAGAAAAGGCAAAAATGGCATTGTATGGCTCACCGATCGCCGACTTTTTAAACCGTATCCAGCTTCATTTTTCGGGAGCAATGTTATCGTCCGTCGGTCTGGCAAATGAAATCGCAGGTTTCCGCAGTGAAGTGAGCACACGCGATATCATAGCCACTTATCCATATCCGAATACACTTGTGGTCTGTGAGATCACGGGTGCACAGCTAAAGACAGTAATGGAGCGCAGTGCAGAATACTTTGCATATGATAACGAAGGAAATGTCTGTGTTTCCGACAGCTTCCTGGTTCCAAAGGTGGAACATTATAATTATGACTATTATATGGGTGTGGATTTTGAAATCAATCCAAAAAACCCGGTCGGAAGCAGGATCGTGGGGCTTTCAAGAGACGGAAAGCCGGTTTTAGATGAAGATAAATTTACATTATGCCTGAATAATTACCGTTACAGCGGTGCTGGTGGATATGATGTTTACACAGAATGTCCGCTGGTCAAAGAAATCAATGTGGAGATGGTGGAACTGATCATGGATTATTTCCACGAATATCCATATATTGAGGTGTGATGTATGAAAGAATAAACTTGACAGAATGCATTCTATGAAATAAAATCAAAGAAACGCATTGAAGAGAAGAGTACTGATCGGAAATTTTAAAGAGAGAGATACATTTTGGTGTGAGTATCTTAAAATGGAACTTCAGGAAGACCACCTCTGAGCGGCCCTAATCCGGTCCGGTGATTCCGTTATCATCAAAATGAGTGATTTTCCACATGGAGATAAACGGGGTGGAACCGCGGATAAAAATGTTTATTCGTCCCTTATACAGATATGTTGTCTGTATAAGGGACTTTTTAGTTTAGGAAAAGGAGATTAATCATGGTAGATTTTAAAGAAGACGAGAGACTGAATACGCTCAACCATTCCTGTGCACATGTGATGGCACAGGCAGTAAAACACTTATATCCGAACGCAAAGTTCTGGGTAGGACCTGTTGTAAAAGAAGGATTTTATTATGATATCGATCTTGGCGATACTGCTGTCAATGATGATGTGATCGCAGCGATCGAAAAAGAGATGAAAAAAGTCTGCAAAGAAGGTAAAAAGATTTACAGACGTGAGATCTCAAAAGCAGAAGCGTTAGAGCTTTTTAAAGATGATGAGTACAAACTTGACCTGATCGATGGTTTAGAGGATGGAAATATTTCCGTATACGATCAGGGCGATTTCACGGATCTCTGCCGTGGACCGCATGTTGACAATACCAAATTATGTAAAAACTTTAAACTGATCAAATATTCCGGTGTTTACTGGAAAGGTGATGCAAATAACCATGTAATGCAGCGTATCTACGGTGTATGTTTCCCGACTGCAGAAGAGTTAGAGGAGCATTTAAAACTTTTAGAGGAAGCAAAAGACCGTGATCACAGAAAGATTGGTAAAGAGATGCACCTGTTTATGTCTGACGATCTGGTTGGACGCGGACTTCCGATGTTTCTTCCAAAAGGATACACGGTATGGCAGGAACTTGAAAATTATATCAAAGCGAAAGAGCGCAAACTTGGTTATCTTCACGTTATGACACCTTGTGTTGGTACCGTAAATCTTTATAAAACTTCCGGTCACTGGGATCACTACAAAGAGAATATGTTCCCGGCAATGGAAATGGAGGGTGAATCTTTTGTACTCCGTCCGATGAACTGCCCGCATCACATGATGATCTATGCGAACAGAATGCATTCCTATAAAGATCTGCCGATCCGTATCGGCGAGATCGCACATGACTTCCGTTTTGAGGCAAGTGGAACCTTAAAAGGTATCGAGAGAGGAAGACATTTCTGCCAGAATGATGCCCATCTGTTTGTAACACCGGAGCAGATCGAATCTGAGTTTGCAAAAGTGGTAGAGCTGATCTTTGATACTTACAAAGATTTCAATATCACAGATTACCGCTGTGTACTCTCCTTAAGAGATCCGGAAGATAAAGTAAAATATCATGATGATGATGAGATGTGGAACAATGCAGAGAATGCACTCCGTAAAGTACTTGACGATATCGGTATCGAGTATACAGAGGAGATCGGTGAGGCTGCTTTCTACGGACCAAAACTTGACGTTAATGTAAAACCGGCGATCGGTAATGAGTATACACTTTCCACCTGCCAGTTAGACTTCTGTCTGCCGGCAAAATTCAATCTGTCCTATATTGACAGTGATGGAACAAAGAAAACACCGGTCGTTTTACACAGAGCGATTCTTGGTTCTCTCGATCGTTTCATGGCATATATTTTAGAGGAAACAAAAGGAAACCTGCCGTTATGGTTAGCTCCGGTTCAGGCTAAGATCCTTCCGGTAAAAAATGAGGATGAGGAGCTCAACGCATACTCTCATGACTTATACAAATATCTCGATGACAACGGAATCCGTGTTGAGATCGACGAGAGAAATGAGAAACTCGGCTACCGTATCCGTGAAGCACAGATGGAGAAAGTGCCGTATCTGTTAGTACTTGGTAAGAACGAAGCAGCTGACGGAACCGTAAGCTACAGACTGCATGGAGAGCAGAATTCCACCACAGTTTCCAAGGAAGATTTCCTTGCACTGTTAAAAGAGGATATCCGCACAAAGAAGATCAATCCTGCAGCATTAAAATAAACAGAAATATGAAAATGCGGTGTGTCCGGTAGGATGTGCCGCATTTTTTCAGTCAGACAGGAAACAAAAACCTGATAAATAAATTGTCAAAGATGTATATTGTAATCAAAATTAAATGATAGTAAAATGATACTAATATAAAATCGTTTATGAGAATAAATCAGAAAGAACAAAGGAGGATATTGATGTGACCCTAAGTGGAAAAGTATCATTAAAGGTAAAAATGACGATTCTGATTATTGAGATTTTAATAATCGGATTATATGGAGTAGTTGTCGGAGCAAAAAATATGGGTACTATCCGTAATGATGCGATCACCAGCATGGAAGAATATGTAAGTGAGGAACACCCGGAATATTCCCAGGAAGAAATACAACAGGAACTGCAGCCGATATTGCAGAAAATGCAGCAGGAAAAGAAAGCAAAACAGGATCAGTTTTTCTATTTTATGGTTATTATGTGCATACTCACGGATATATGGGTACTGTATCTTACATTCGACATTACATCAGGCGTCAAAAGATCTGCGCTGTTTGCCGAAAAAATGGGACAGGGCGATTTTACGCAGCGTGTGGATGAAAAATACCTGAAACGTGAAGATGAGATCGGTATTCTTGCACGCAGCATCCGTGACATTCATCACAATATGAGACATCTGATCGGCTATGTACAGCGCGAAGCGGATACATTGGATGAAACGGTTGGAACAGCAGAGGCGGCACTGGCAAAACTTGCGGACGAGATTGACAGTGTATCTGGTATCACGCAGGAACTTGCAGCCGGAAATCAGGAGACCGCAGCAGCAGCAGCACAGGAAGTGAATACGATGTCCGGAGAGATTGAGGAAGCTGCAAAAGGAATTGCAGAGCATGCGCAGGAGGGAAACGGAAAAGTTGACGAGATCCATACCAGAGCGGCTGATACGAAACAAAAGATCAGTGCAAGCCGTGCAAATATCAGGAAAGTGCATGGGGAAATCAATGAGAGCTTATCGGAAGCACTTGAAAATGCAAAAGTCGTGGAGCAGATCGGTGTTCTTGCGGAGTCCATCATGGGAATCACTTCTCAGACAAATCTGCTGGCTTTGAATGCATCAATTGAAGCCGCAAGAGCCGGAGAGGCGGGAAAAGGATTTGCAGTTGTTGCAGATGAGATCCGTAATCTTGCGGAGCAGTCGGCGAGCACGGTCGGGAATATCCAGGAAGTGACAGAGCGTGTCCAGACAGCAGTTGCAAGACTGACCACAGATGCAAAACGTCTGTTAGAGTTTGTGGGAGGAGACGTCACGGAGAGTTTTGATGATTTTGAAAAAATGGCAGATGATTATAATGAAGATGCAAACTATGTTGAAGAACTTGTAACGGATTTCAGCGCGGCATCCGAACAGCTTTTAGCTTCGGTCAGCGGAGTGGTTGCAAACATTCAGGAGGTAACGAAAGCTGCAAATGATGGTGCGGCAAGTACCGGAAGCATTGCAGAGCGTGTTACCAATGTTGACAGACAGGCAGAAGATATGCGTGAACTGATGAAACAGACGCAGGAGGCATCTTTGATGTTGAGGAAGGACACAAAGAAATTTACGGTTGCATAGACAGGATCAATCTATTGTAAAAAATATTTTGGATAAAGTAAAAATTAGGACTGCACCACCATTTACTAATTTTAAAAGTTCAAGTAAAATATAAGTAAAAAAAGCAAAATTATGCTTTGTAAGACAGGGAGACTTATATGTTACGGGAAAAGATCAAAAATTGGAAAATGGGACTGGCTGCAGTCCTTGTTTTTGTTCTGGTTTTGGGAATGATGGGGATGTCCGGCAGTGTGAAGGCGGCAGACCAGACGGACTCTAAAATGATTGATATCATGTTTGTGCATGATACACATTCCCATCTGAACAGTTTTTCAACGGTAGTGGACGAAAAACAGGAAATGATCGGCGGGTTCGCAAGGATCAAGACGCTGATCGATGAACAAAAGGAGAAAAATCCGGATACATTAGTAGTGGATGGTGGAGATTTTTCCATGGGAACGCTGGTGCAGACCGTTTTTGAGACACAGGCGGCAGAGATTCGGATGTTAGGGGCACTGGGCTGCGAGGCGACAACACTTGGCAACCATGAATTTGATTATCGTTCAAAGGGACTTGCTAAGATGCTTGAAACCGCGGCGGAAAGCGGAGATACCGTGCCGGAGCTTCTTGTCTGTAATATCAACTGGGATGCCATGGAACAGCAGGGACTCTCAGAAGGACAGCAGCAGATCCGTGATGCATTTACGGAATACGGTACGAAAGATTATGTGATGGTGCAAAAGGGCGATGTCCGGGTGGCGCTGCTTGGCGTATTCGGAAAAGATGCACTGGCATGTGCACCGACCTGTGAACTGCAGTTTACGGATCCGGTGGAAGCAGTAAAAAAGACTGTAGCTGAAATTAAGAAAAACGAAGATGCGGATATTATCATCTGTCTTTCCCATAGTGGAACTTCAGAAGATGAGTCAAAGTCAGAGGATGAAATTCTTGCAAAAAAAGTGCCGGATCTGGATGTGATCATCAGTGGACATACGCATACAAAACTGGAGGAGCCGATTGTACATGGGGATACCTATATCGTTTCCGCAGGGGAATATGGCAAGTACTTAGGTTCCTTATCGCTGGAACAAAAGGATGATGGGCGATGGAGCATGAAAGAATATCAACTTACTCCAATCGAGACAGATATTGCGGAAGATGCTGCAACACAGGAAGAAATTGATTCGTTTATGGCAACGGTAGATACAGATTATCTGGCACAGTTCGGATATACGAGGGAGCAGGTGGTTGCAGAAAATGATGTAAAGTTTGACAGCCTTGAGGATCTCTATGATATTCATACAGAGCACAATCTGGGAGATATCATTGCGGATGCTTACGCCTATGCGGTCACAAACAGTACGGATTATAATGGCACTCCCGTGGATGTGGCGATCGCGCCGAGTGGAACAATCCGTGATACCTATACAAAAGGAAACATTACGGTGGAGGATGTGTTTAATTCGTTTTCACTTGGAATCGGTGCGGACGGTGTGCCGGGGTATCCGCTGATCGAAGCATATCTGACAGGAAAAGAGTTAAAAACCGTGGCAGAGATCGACGCATCCGTGTCTGATCTGATGACATCTGCACGTTTGTATATGTACGGTTTGCAGTTTACTTACAACCCGCATCGTATGATCTTAAACCGTGTTACCGATGTGTATCTGCTGGATGCAGATGGCAATCGCAGGGAGTTAGAAGATGATAAAATGTATCGCGTGGTGGCGGATCTTTACAGTGGGCAGATGCTGTCTGCGGTGACGAAAACATCGTATGGACTGTTGTCTGTTGTGCCGAAAAAGGCAGATGGAACACCGATTGAAAATTTTGAAGATGTGATTTTGACAGATAATGGCGGGGAATTAAAGGCATGGACGGCAATCGCACATTATATGGAGTCGTTCCCGGATGAAAATGGAGATGGAATTGCGGATATTCCACAATATTATGCCGGATTGCATGAAAGAAAAGTGGTAGATGATTCGTCTGATCTCATAAAATTAATAAAAAATCCGAATAAATATGCCGTCATGATCGCAGGAATCGTATTGATCGCTATTTTACTGGTTGTTTTGCTGATACGGTTAGTGTTAAAATTAGTAAAATATCGAACAGGAAAAAGTTTATAGGTTATTGAAAGGCATGGTTATTAACATGAGTGCGCAGGACAGAACAGAAGAAATTTTAAGACAGATGCATATACTGCTTGCAGGCAGTGAGTCTTATGACGGTATTGGCAGTAAAATTATCCTTGATAAAAAAAGAATGTTAGAACTGCTTGCTGAGTTAAATAAGGCTATCTATGCCATGATGGATGAGTACGAACTGACGACACAGGGGAAAGACCGTGCCAGACGCGAGGCAGCGAAGATTGGGGAAGATATCTTAAAAGATGCCAGTGGAAAAGCAGAGGATGTGTATGCTGCGTCCGTTATGTATACAAATGAGGCATTGCGTCATGTGCAGGAGATCATGCAGAGGGCGACAGATGCCATGCAGGAGATTTATAAGGATGCCAATGAAAAGCTCCAGAAAGAAAAAGATATTGTAAGGCGTGATCAGTCAGATCTGAAAGGGCATCTGCAGAATCTTGCCGATACGGATAAATATTTAAATTTGATTGAGGATCGCAACCGTGAGATTGAGAAGGAAAGAGCGAAAGAAAAGGGTGAGATGGAGCCATCCCCTTATACTGCGGTCAAACCGGAGATCAGAATCAATCAGGAGTATTTTGAAAAAGCGGGAATTGTGCCGGAAAATGAACAGGTGGAAGAAATTCCGGAAGATACCAGAGAGGAAAGTACTCCGAAAGCGGAAGTAAATGTAAATGTCAATCTGGATGCTGAGTATTTTCACTGGAAAGAGGGCGAAGAACATTCCGGTGAAAAGAAGCCGGAAAAACATTCTTTTTTTTCCAGACATCATAAAGATTAAAAGGAGAACGTGATGTTAGAAAAGCAGGAGAAAAAAGAATCTCACAAAAAATGGGAAAATCTATATGTTTTTACGGGACGGAAAAGTGACCTGACAACGATGATTTCCATTGCAGTCATAAATCCGATGATCCTGTATGTTTTTATCGGGTATGTGGCAGGCAAAAAGATCAGCCTGTCAGCGTTGTTTCTTATTATTGACGGAGTATTGTTTTTACAATGGGGACTGTTGGTAAAAAGACGCAAAAGAAAGCTGGAGATGCCAATACAGGGAGAGGCAGAACGAATGGATGCTATCAGGAAAAAAATAGATGAACTGGATAATGACTGACAAACAGAGGGAGACAGCCTTAATGGCCGTCTCCCTGTTTATATCCTGTATTGGAAATGATCTGCTGACTGTTAGAAAGCACGGTTGCAGATGGTGTGTAATTGTTATCATCAAATAAGAACTGATGTAATTGTGTGACGTTAGAGGCAAGATCACATGGAATAACAACATCACCGATCTTATCGTATTTGTGTGTTGTTTTTTCATATGGAAAACCGGTTGTATCGCCAATGTTATAACTGAAAATTTTTGCAGCAAGGGCAAGCAGATCCGTGTTAGAAAAACTTGTCTGAATATCTCCGAAAGCTGCGTTGATCAGTTTGTTGAGTGTCAGAATATTGGATTTCTGGGCTTTTTGCATCATTGCAGTTAAAACGGTACGCTGACGTTCTGTTCTGCGGTAGTCATCACCGCCACCATAACGGATTCTTGCGTAGGCACATGCCTGTACACCATCTAAGGTGTAAGTTCCACCGGAAGCCGGTGGTGTGGAATTGTGGCCGGTCAGCTCATTTAACTCTCTCATATAACCGGTCATCAGGCTTGCCTCATCGTCTGTGATCGTGATATCCACACCGCCTAAAAGGTCGACACATTCGATGATCGCATTAAAATCGACAGTTACATAATCTGTGATTGCAAGGTCAAGATTTGTATTCAGCATGGAGAGTGCCTGTTCTGGGCCGCCTTTTGCGTATGCTGCATTACATTTCTGATAAGTACCGCTGCCAGTATCTAAATAAGAATCGCGGTAGACGGATACCAGATTGATCGTATGCTGTTTTGTATCAATGTTCGCTAACATGATGACATCGCTGTTTCCCTTGGAGAGACTGCCATTGGAACGATTGTCAAGTCCGAAGAGAGCGATCGTTTTGTAATGAGCCATCGATTCTTTTGTCTCATCGGAGAGGTCATCATTGATGGAGACATCGTTCATGTCTAACTTATTTTTTTCAATTTTAGATAATTTGGTTGTGATAAAAAGGGCAATGGCGAGGAGCAGAATGATCACAAACTCCAGAATAAGGAGCATGATCTTTTTCTGCTTCCTGCTTTTGCCTGCAGTGTGCACATTTTTTTTCATAAGAATCCTCCATTCCTGCGCTGTCTTTTTAATAAAAACAACGTTTTTATTTGCATATCAAGTTTGTGCGTAAGCACAAATCTTGCGTGTGAAAAATGTATTTTTCACACTATCCGCCATTTTGTGTAAAACTCTTTGTATTTACAGGAAGGATGTGGAAAAGTCACGGACTTCCTGTCTATACCTGTGTGGGTACGAAAGATATCATAAGGCGGTTGTACTTTTGATGCAATAAAGTATTTCTTAAATTTGAGGTAAATTTCTTAAATTAAATTAAGAAATGTGGGAAATACTGCATATGCAGCAGCAATTTAAAGGAATATTAAGAAATCCGCTCTATAACAATTTAAACTTTCCTGTTAAAATAAATGTAAAATCTGGTGTAATACTTAAAGTAAGACACAAAAAGAAGCGGAGGTTCTTATGCAGACAATTTTAGTGTGTGATGATGATAAGGAAATCGTAGAGGCGATCGAGATATATTTACAGCAGGAAGGATACCATATTTTAAAGGCGTATGACGGTGAGGAAGCATTGGAAATCTTAAAAGAGAATGAGGTTCATCTTCTGATCATGGATGTGATGATGCCGCGCCTTGACGGAATCCGTGCAACTTTAAAGATACGTGAGGAAAGCAGTATCCCGATCATTATTTTATCCGCAAAAACGGAGGATGCAGATAAGATTTTAGGTCTTAATATAGGTGCAGATGATTATGTGGAGAAACCGTTTAATCCTCTCGAACTGGTAGCAAGGGTCAAATCGCAGTTAAGACGTTATACCCAGCTTGGAAATGCGGCAGAAAACAGCGCATCTGTGTATACAGTGGGAGGATTGTCGATCAATGATGACTTAAAAGAAGTTACGGTGGATGGCGAAGTTGTAAAACTCACACCGATCGAGTATAACATTCTTCTGCTTTTAGTCAAAAATCAGGGAAAGGTATTTTCTATTAACCAGATTTATGAGAGCATCTGGAATGAGGATGCGATCGGGGCAGATAATACGGTTGCAGTGCATATCCGGCATATTCGTGAAAAAATCGAGATCAACCCAAAGGAGCCGCGTTATTTAAAGGTTGTGTGGGGTGTTGGATATAAGATTGAAAAGAACTGATTCTGGGGAGATTCCGTGCGCTGGTATATAGAATAAGACCCTGCACGGAGATGGAGACTTCATATGGAAAAAAAATCATACACATATGGCAGTAAGTTAGCAGGCATGATCCTGCATCTGTTTTTTACGGTAATCCTCACGATCGCCGTATATCTTCTGGCATCGTTGATCAGTAAAAATATTCTGCAGGTAACGGATATCGGAACAGATGATTTTTTTAATTCCGGATACTATACAAAATGTATGGAGCAGAAATGCAGTGAACTGACCGATTACCTTCATCTGTTACAAAAAGGTGATAAGCGGAGTGCGGAGGACGATAAGCGTTATCTGCAGTATACAAATGAGTTTAAGCGTGAAGACACCAATTTCTGTTACTGGTATAAACAGAATGGGGTGTGGTATACCAACCAGCCGGATTCGGTGGAAGGTCAGGAGTTTGATACACAGACCGTTCTCATGGAGGCAAAGACCATGGGAGATTATCTGCTCTATGATATGGAGAAAAAGGAATTTGGCACCGATATCCGCGGCATGGAAAATTATTTTTTTGGCAGTTACAACAATCAGATGTATCTGCCGTTAGAAAATGTGGTGCTTGTGATCGGGGTGGATACGGATCTGACGGCAAAAGATGATCTGTATGATGCCGAGATGGAATATGTAAGACTGCATCCGTGGATCAAAGTCAGTATCGTTGCGGCATTGGTCAGTCTGATGGGATGGGTGTTAAGTCTTGTATATCTGACACTTGCGACCGGACACAGGGATGGAGAAGAAGGAGTTCATCTTAATTTTATCGACCGGATAAAAACGGAGATCGTGACCGCCGTTTTTATTGCAGCAACCAGTGAACTTATCATGCTTTTGTCCCATGTAAATAATAAAACATGGAATGTATCAGGACTTCTTGTTGCATCGGGAACGGTCAGTCTGTTAATTGATGTTCTGTTTCTTATTTTTTACCTGAGTATGGTACGCCGGATGAAGGCGGAAGTGATGTGGGAAAACAGTCTTGCATGCTGGCTTGTAAGGGGAATGGATAAGTTCTTTGAGAAGAGGACGGTAACGGTACGTGTGCTTGTTGTCTTTGCAGTTCATATGATCGTCTGTTTTGTGCTTGCCATGGGAGCATTTTATTACCACCAGGTGATCTGTCTGGTGCTGCTTCTGATCTTCAGCGGAATGGAGGCATATGCGCTGCTTCGGTCTGCGGTTGAGCATTATCAGGTGTATGAGGGCGTGGAGAAAATTACAGAAGGTGTGTTAAGCAATAAGATTGACACAGAAGGGCTGCATGGAGAAGATAAAAAACTTGCAGAGGCGATCAACAATATCGGCAGCGGTCTTTTACATGCGGTGGATGACAGTACGAAAAACGAGCGTATGAAAGCAGATCTGATCACGAATGTTTCACATGATATTAAAACACCGTTAACCTCCATTATTAATTATGTTAACCTGATTAAACTTGAACAGATTGATAATGAGCGGGTGAATGGCTATATCAGGATCTTAGATGCCAAGTCACAGCGATTAAAGCAGCTTACCGAAGATCTGGTCGAGACATCACGTATTACGTCCGGAAATGTCAAACTGGATATGCAAAAGATAGATCTGGTGGAACTCATTTATCAGACCGCAGGTGAATTTAACGAAAAATTTGAGGCAAAAGAGCTGACGATCGTTACAAAACTTCCGAAAACGGAAGTAATGATCCGTGCGGACGGCAGACAGCTGTACCGTGTGATCGAAAACCTTTATAATAATGTTGCAAAATATGCATTGGAAAAAACCAGAGTTTATGTGGATGTGCATGTGCTTGAGGAAAAAGTGACATTTTCCATTAAAAATGTATCGGAGCGTTCACTTGCACTGGAAAACAGCAATGCGGGAGATCTGACAGAGCGTTTTATCCGTGGGGATGCTTCAAGGACAACGGAAGGAAGCGGACTTGGACTTTCCATTGCAAAAAGCCTGACACAGCTTATGGGAGGAATTTTTTTTATCGGCGTGGACGGGGATCTGTTCAAGGCATCGATCACGTTCCCGCTTTACAGAGAAACACAACAGGAAAATGATATAGATGAATAAGATAGCTGCCGCCAGACAGCAATCTGTACTTTCAAATGCTTTCGGTTTAACGTGTAAAAGTACTTGATTTTTATTCATGCTGTCTATATAATTCAAGATAATAGAAAAATGGGCAAAAGAATGGAGGAAACCATGAAATTATACGATAGAGGTGTATATCTCGTAAATGGAAATGAACTGGTGCAGGATGGTGCAAATGCCATTGAAGAGGTCAGAAAAAAGACCGGTGCAGCAGTAACAAAAGAACAGGCAGCAGAAAATACGATTGCTTATGGCATCTTAAAAAATCATAATACATCCGGCAATATGGACAAACTTCAGATCAAGTTTGACAAACTGACATCCCATGATATCACATTTGTCGGAATTATCCAGACAGCAAGGGCATCAGGATTAGAGAAGTTTCCAATCCCATATGTACTGACCAACTGTCATAACAGTCTCTGTGCAGTCGGAGGAACGATCAACGAAGATGACCACATGTTTGGTTTAACCTGTGCAAAGAAATACGGCGGAGTTTATGTACCACCTCATCAGGCAGTTATCCATCAGTTTGCACGAGAGATGCTCGCTGCGGGCGGGGCTATGATCCTTGGTTCTGACTCCCACACACGTTATGGTGCGCTCGGTACCATGGCAGTCGGGGAAGGTGGGCCGGAGCTTGTAAAACAGCTTTTAAATAAGACTTATGATATCGACATGCCGGGTGTGATCGGTGTTTATCTGACAGGAACACCGGCAAAAGGTGTCGGACCGCAGGATATTGCACTTGCTATTATCGGAGAAGTGTTTGACAAGGGGTATGTAAAGAATAAAGTCATGGAGTTCGTCGGACCTGGCGTTGCAAACTTAAGCGTCGATTTCAGAATCGGTGTGGATGTTATGACCACAGAGACAACCTGTCTTTCCTCCATCTGGCAGACAGATGACAAAGTAAAAGAATTTTATGCGATCCACGGCAGACCACAGGATTACAAAGAGTTAAATCCGGGCAGCGTGGCATATTATGACGGAATGATCGAGATCGATCTTTCAAAGATCAAACCAATGATCGCAATGCCGTTCCATCCAAGCAACACTTACACGATCGAAGAGTTAAATGCCAACCTGATGGATATCTTAGATGACTGTGAGAAACGTGCAGAGGTAAGTTTTGATGGTGCGGTCAAACTTGACTTAAAGAGCAAAGTAAGAGATGGAAAACTGTATGTAGACCAGGGTATCATAGCAGGCTGCGCAGGCGGTGGATTTGAAAATATCTGTGATGCCGCAGACATCTTAAAAGGCGCAAGCATCGGACCGGATGAGTTTACTTTAAGTGTATACCCGGCAAGTACACCGATCTACATGGAATTAGTAAAGAATGGTGCAGTTGCATCCCTGATGGAGACAGGTGCGATCGTTAAGACTGCATTCTGCGGACCGTGTTTTGGTGCTGGTGATACACCGGCAAACAATGCATTTTCCATCCGCCACTCTACCAGAAACTTCCCGAACCGTGAAGGTTCCAAGGTACAGAAAGGACAGGTTGCTTCCGTTGCTCTCATGGACGCCCGTTCCATTGCTGCAACAGCCGCAAATAAAGGATTTTTGACAGCTGCAACAGACGTTGATGTGAACTTCATCAAACCGAAGTATTTCTTTGATAAAAATATTTATGCAAACCGTGTCTTTGACAGCAAGGGTGTAGCCGATCCTTCCGTTGAGATCCAGTTTGGACCAAACATCAAAGACTGGCCGGCAATGAGTGCATTACCGGAAAATATAGTATTAAAGGTTGTATCCGAGATCCACGATCCGGTAACGACTACCGATGAGCTGATCCCATCCGGAGAGACATCTTCCTTCCGTTCTAACCCGCTTGGACTTGCAGAGTTTGCACTTTCCAGAAAAGATCCACAGTATGTTGGCCGTGCAAAAGAGATCCAGAAAGCGCAGAAAGCGTTAGAAGCCGGAAACTGTCCGTTAGAGGCAGTAGAAGAGTTAAAACCGGTTATGGATGTCATCGATAAAGTGTTCCCGGAAACAAAATTTGAGGATAACCATTCCAATGGTGAGATCGGTTTTGGAAGTACGATCTTTGCAGTAAAACCGGGCGATGGTTCTGCACGTGAGCAGGCTGCTTCCTGCCAGAAAGTACTTGGCGGCTGGGCAAACATTGCAAATGAGTATGCAACGAAACGTTACCGCTCGAACCTGATCAACTGGGGTATGCTTCCATTCATTATTCCGGAAGGCGGGCTGCCGTTTAAGAATCTTGATTATTTATATATTCCAAATATCCGTAAGGCGGTTGAGGACAAGCAGTCTGAGATTACGGCATATGTGATCAAAGATGGAAAAGCAGAAGAATTTAAACTTGGACTTGGTGCGATGACCGATGATGAGAGAGAAATCATCTTAAAGGGTTGTCTGATCAATTATTACAGAGGGTAAAACCGCAGACTGATATTTTGGGGCATCGGCGCATGAGCACCGGTGTCCCTTTTTGCAAAATCCGGTAATTAATAAAAATTTCAGCAAAATCTGATTGCGTTACCTGTCTGCGAAGGTTATAATGAAAATATTAGATAAGACGGAGGATGGCAATTTGGACGAACAGGAGAAGATAAAAAAAACATCTCAGGAAACAGAATGGGAATTAAAACCACAGTATGTCATCATCGCACTGGTCGTATTTGTGACTTTCTGCTGTTGCATACTGTTTTTCTTTATGATCTACCGTTACAATGGATTCACAGACTTCTGGAAGAAGCTGTCTTTGATCTTACAGCCGATCATTATCGGTGTAGTGATCGCATATCTGTTAAATCCAATCATGAAATTTTTAGAGGGACACCTGTTTAAGTTTTTAGAGCCGCGGATGAAAAGCAAACGTAAAGCGAAAAAGACGTCACGGGGAATTGCAATTACCGGATCGCTGGTATTTTTAGTGGGAATCTGTGTGCTTTTGGTGGCGGCGATTGTTCCATCTATTTCTGAGAGTATCCAGAGCATGATCACATCGTTTCCACAGGAAGCAAAGGATCTGACGAAATGGGTAGACGAGGTGACAAACGGTGATACGGAATTTGCGTCCATGATACAGCAGGGCGTGGACAAAATAACGGATACGGTTGAGACCTTTTTTGAAGATGATATTTTTTCAAAGGTACAGACCTATCTTACATCGATCACAAGCGGTGTCATCTATGGAGTCAAGTTTGTTTTAAATGTGATCATCGGTCTGATCATTTCAGTTTATGTGATGGCGGACCAGGAACATTTTGCCGGACAGGCAAAAAAGATCGTATATGCACTGTTTAAACCGGTGCGTGCTAATGTCATTGTTGATACTGTCCGTAAGAGTAATGAGATTTTCAGCGGCTTTATCAGTGGTAAAATATTAGATTCGGCGATCATTGGTGTGCTTGCCTATATTGTGTTAGCGATCATGAAGATGCCGGATACGGTGTTAGTCGCCGTGATCATCGGTGTCACCAATGTTATACCGTTTTTCGGTCCGTTTATCGGTGCGGTGCCGTCCTTTATCATTATTGTGCTGCAGAATCCGATACAGGGATTATATTTCCTGATCTTTATCGTTGTTTTACAGCAGATCGACGGAAATATCATTGGACCGAAGATCCTTGGAAGTTCTACCGGATTATCGGCATTCTGGGTTGTGTTTGCAATTCTGGTATTTGGCGGATTATGGGGATTCCCGGGAATGTTGCTCGGAGTGCCGCTTATGGCAGTAATTTATTATATTGCACAGAAAACAGTGTCTTATTTATTGAAAAAACGCGGACTTACAGCAGATACATCGGCATATGTATATCTGACAAAAGTTGACAGGGAGAGCAACCAGCCGGTTTATGATAAGAATCCGACCAAAAAAGAGCTGAAAAAGCATCGCGAAAAGCATATAGAAGAGAGTAAAAAAGAAGAAAAAGATCAATGACAGAAAAGAGGGGGAGCAGACTGCAAACCCCCTTTTTTTGCGTATATCATAGCTTTTTTTCTTAGATTAATTTTTGACATCTATATGTGCGTATGATAAACTAAGAACAAAAGAAGCAGCAAAAGAATAGCGCGTTCAAAGGTGGCATAATTTTGGATAAATATGAATATAAATTAAAACTGGATCAGATGAAATCACTGACTGCCGAACATAATTATGAAAAGGCAGCAGAGATAGCTGATACGATCAACTGGAATAAAATAAAAAATGTAAATGCACTTGTAAAAGTTGGAGAAATTTATGAGAATACCGGTCGTCTGGAGGACAGCCGTGAAGTTTTGCTCATGGCATATGACAGATCACCGATTGGAAGGATGATCATTTTCCGCCTGGCAAAGGTTGCAATCAAAATGAAAAATTTTGATGAGGCGAAGGATTATTATCAGGAGTTTGTGGAGATCGCGCCGCATGATAATTTAAAATATGTGCTGAAATATGAGATCTGCAAAGCGCAGGGTGCAAATATAGAGACTCTGATCGGAATTTTAGAGGAGTTAAAAGAACAGGAATATACCGAAGAATGGGCATTTGAACTTGCATGTCTGTACCATAAAGCGGGTATGGCAGATAAGTGTGTGGAGGCATGTGATGAGCTGGTTCTGTGGTTTGGAGAAGGTCCATATGTGGAGCGTGCCTTAGAGCTGAAGATGATCTATCAGCCATTAAATAAACAGCAGGAAGAAAAGTACCGGAGATTCTGTCAGAAACGTGAAGGCGTTGTTGAGGTCAGACCGGAGGAGGAACTTGATTCGGGGGAGATCGTTAATGAAACCGTGCAGATACCGGATGTGAAACTTTCACCGGAGCGGTTTAATACACAGAATCTGCAGGAAGAATTACAAAAAAGCATGCAGCAGATCATGCAGGCAACGGAAAAAGAAACCGTCACGGACAGTATGGATAATATCAAAAAACTCGTGGAGGAGATCCCTTATCTGCAGCTTCCGAAAGAAGAATATGATCAGTCCGGGGAAGATGAAAATAATCTGGCACATATAGAGTCGGATCACGAGATCGATGATTCATTAAAGATAAATTTTAAAGAGCTGCTTGCGGAAGAACATGACGGACAGCTTGGAATGTATATGCCGGAAAAAACGGCATTAGAGCATCAGATTACCGGTCAGATGAGTATTGAAGAAGTTCTTGCCGAGTGGGAAAAAACAAAATATGCTGCCGAAGTTGCATTAGAAGATGCAAAGCAGCGCAGACTTGAATCGGCAAAGGCACGCGCCCTGCAGGAAGCTGAAGAAATTATGGGACGCCTTGCTGATATTATTCCAAAACTTGATGCAGGCATTGCTCCGAAAGATATACTGCAGGATCAGTATATAGAAGGCAAGCCGCTGGAAAATGACAGGGCAGCAGCTATGGTTGCAAACATGAATCAGATCTTGCAGGAAGAGATCGAACGGATCTCGACTGAGACGGCAAATATTGATAAACAGCTTGCAAAGGCAGCCGGATCGGCAGCGACTGAAACCGCATCGCAGATAGCCGGATCGGTGGCGGCGGAAACCGCACCGCAGGCAGCTGCATCAGAGGAAGAAACGTCCGGGCAGGAAGAACCATCAGAACTGGAAGTGAATGAGGATGAGATCGCAGAAGAAGTATCAGAGATGATGCAGACCCCGGAGAATATGGAAATTCCTGAGGAGGATCAGCTACAGGAATCCTGGACAGAAGAGGAAAAGGAAGATTTTTCTCAAGCAGATCAGGAAGATGAAATGCCGGATGTAAGGGCACAAGAGCAGTCGGCAGATGATTATGATGTAATTACTGCCGATACGATCGACCTTGGAAAAGTGGTAACGGATCAGACATTAGCAGAGACAGTAGAACATACTGTTGACGCGGAAAGTGTTCTTCCACAGATCAGTGAGCCTGAAGATGAGGAAGATTTTGAGGCGGTTACATCTTTGAGTGAAGAACTGCGAGGGATATTTACTTATTTTGTTTCGATAAAAGGAATGGAAGAGCAGATATGTCAGGCACTTACAGGTGCGGCAAGACATCTGAAAACAGGGAAGGATGCCTCCACCGGAAACATGGTGATCCAGGGTGGAAGCGGAAGTGGAAAAACAGTTCTTGCAACGGCTATGGTAAAAGCCTTACAGAAGGAAACCGGAAGGTCGAAGGGCAAGGTTGGAAAGATCGAAGCATCTGCATTAAATAAAAAGGATGTTGCATCGTTACTAAAGAAGATTTCCGGTGGGTGTCTGATCATTGAGAAAGCAGGCGATATTTCCAAAGAAACAGCAGTCCGGCTGTCACTTCTTCTTAAAAGTGATACAAGCGGATTATTTGTCATTATGGAAGATACACATCGTGGAATTGAGAAAGCACTTGGCAGGGACGAGGGATTTGCTTCCCGTTTCTCTGAGAAAATCAATATTCCGATATTTACCAGTGATGAGCTTGTCTCATTTGCAAAAGCATATGCAAATGAACTTGGATATACAATAGACGAGATGGGTATTCTGGCACTTTACAACAGTATCAGCAATATTCAGAAATATGACAGGGCAACAACACTCACAGAGGTAAAGGAAATCGTGGATGATGCGATCAGTAAATCTGAAAAGGGCGGTTTACGAAAAGCATTTAGTATCATCACATCCAGAAGATATGATGATGAAGATTATGTGATTCTTCGCGAAAAAGATTTTGGAATCTAAAATATACAGGCTATAATCATGACATAAAAATAAAGGGGTGTAAGGGTATGGCTAATTTTTCAGAGTTGGATCGCTATTTATTTGGACAGGCGACGCATTATGAGATTTACCGCAAACTGGGGGCACATTTTACGGATCAGTATGGAATCCGTGGTGTATGTTTTGATGTATGGGCTCCGAATGCCGCGAGAATCTGGGTAATCGGTTCTTTTAACGGATGGGATGAAACGGCAGATGAAATGACAAGGCTTGAGCCGGATACGATGGGAATATTTGAATTGTTTATTCCTGGTATAGAGGAAGGGGCTCTGTATAAGTATCTGATCGAGACGAAAGATGGAAAGCGGCTTTATAAAGCAGATCCATATGCAAATTATGCGGAACTTCGTCCGGGAACAGCATCTGCAGTCGCAGATATAGATCATTTTAAATGGACTGATGAAAAATGGATGGAAGAGCGTGCTAAGACCAAAGATGTCTATGCAAAACCTATGGCAATCTATGAGGTGCATCCGGGTTCATGGAAACGACATCCGGGCAGAGAGGATGACGGATTTTACAGTTACAGGGATCTTGTGAAGTATCTGATCCCATATGTAAAAGAAATGGGATACACACATATTGAGCTGATGGGTATTTCGGAATATCCATTTGATGGTTCCTGGGGATATCAGGTGACGGGTTATTATGCGCCGACTTCCCGTTATGGAACACCGCAGGATTTTGCGTATTTTATCAATGAATGTCACAAACATAAGATTAGCGTGATCTTAGACTGGGTGCCGGCACATTTTCCGAAAGATGCACATGGACTGACTGAGTTTGATGGGACATGTCTATATGAATACGCAGATCCGAGAAAAGGAGAACATCCGGACTGGGGTACAAAGATATTTGATTATGGCAAGAATGAGGTCAAGAATTTCCTGATCGGCAGTGCATTAATGTGGATCGAGCATTATCATATTGACGGACTGCGTGTGGATGCGGTGGCATCCATGTTATATCTGGATTATGGAAAGCAGCCGGGACAGTGGGTTCCGAATAAGTATGGCGATAATAAGAATCTTGAGGCAGTGGAGTTTTTTAAGCATGTCAATACGCTGATCCTTGGAAGAAATCCGGGGGCAGTCATGATCGCAGAGGAATCTACAGCATGGCCGAAGGTGACTGGCCGCGTGGAAGACGATGGGCTTAATTTCAGCTATAAATGGAATATGGGATGGATGCATGATTTTCTGGATTATATGAAACTTGATCCATATTTCCGTAAGGACAATCATCACAAGCTGACCTTTGCCATGAGCTATAATGAGAGCGAGAAGTATATCCTTGTGCTTTCCCATGACGAGGTGGTACATCTGAAATGTTCCATGATCAATAAGATGCCTGGCGAGATGGAAGATAAATTTAAAAATCTGATGGTCGGTTATGCATTTATGATGGGACATCCAGGCAAAAAACTTCTTTTTATGGGACAGGAATTTGCGCAGCTTCAGGAATGGAGTGAGGCAAGAGAATTAGACTGGTATCTGTTGGAAAATCCGGATCATCAACATATGCAGAACTGGGTAAAGAAATTATTACATATTTATCAGAAAAACCCGGCACTTTACGAGCTTGACAGCAGTTGGGGCGGATTTGAATGGATCAATGCCAACGACGCTGACCGCAGTATTTTCAGTTTTATCAGAAAGAGTAAAGATGGAAAGAATAATCTGCTCTTTGTATGTAATTTTACACCGGTGGAACGCAAGGACTACCGTGTCGGCGTACCAAAACGAAAGACTTATAAACTGATCTTAAACAGTGAAGATGCGGAATTTGGTGGAAATGGTAAAGAATGTCCGGTAAGTTATAAAGCTGTTCGGCAGGAATGTGACGGAAGACCTTATTCGTTCGCATATCCGCTTCCGGGTTTTGGTGTAGCGGTATTCCGTTATTGAGATTCTGTAAAAAAGCAGGACAGAAGCTGGAATTATATCGAAAAACTTAATAAATACGCTGATGTATCCGATATATACATCAGCTATGGATGGCGCAGATATTTCAGGGAAATGAAAGTATGCGCCATTCTTTTGTCCTGATATCAGAGACTATGGGACAAATGTTTTGAAAAAACGGATACAGATGAATGAAGGAATTTACATCAGCCGGTGCAAAATGACAGAGATAACAAGGAGAGTCGGATCATGAGAATAGATAACCAACAGCAACAGAATAAGGGAGTAATGGATCTGATGCCGCAGACAGGAGCGGTGGAAGAAAAAAACGGGATACAGTTGTTTGCGGATGCGGTAAAGACGGAGAGCAGTAAAAAAGCGACAGGAACCACGTCTTTTCAGGCAAAAGAGGTTACTTATCTGAATCCGGCAAAAGAAGAGAAAAAGACGATCATAGATGAGATCGAGCAGTCAGGCTCTATGGATGCAGGGGAGAGAAAAGCTCAGATGGCAGTGCTTGCGGAGACTACTTCACCGGAAGACTATAAAAAAATGCAGGAGGAAGGTTTTTCACTGGATGATACCACAAGTAATAAGATCGTGACCGTGACGGATAAGATCAAAGCACAGCTTGCAAAAGCAGGGGTGGATATTTCTGCATTCGGAGATGATCTTGATTTTGAACAGCTTGCGCAGATCACGGGAAGCCCGGAACTTGCAGCGCAGATTGCAGACAGTCTGCGGGAGGCAGATCTGCCGCTTACAGATGATAATTTTAAACAGATCGCAGAGACAGTAGATATGGCAGACTCTTTATCGTCCTTGGATGATGGAGCCGTAAAATATCTGATTGATAACCAGTTAGAACCTACTGTGCAGAATATTTATTTTGCCAGACATTCTGCCAGCGCAGGCTATATGCCGGCAGAACAGCAGGATATTTCTTCTTTCCTTCCACAGGTGAAGAATGTGATCGCATCAGCAGGGCTGGAAGTAAATGATGATACAATCGCAACCAGTAAGTGGATGTTAGAAAACGATATACCGTTGACGAAAGAAAATCTTACCTATGCGCAGGCACTGCGTCAGACAGAACTTACTACAAGTGCAGAAAATGTTGCTGCACTTGCAGCGGAGGCGGTCAGTGAAGGAAAAAGCGCACAGGATGCGGTGATACTTTCCGGTTACACATGGATGGAGCAGGCACAAAATGCTGTGGATACTGTAGAAAATGCAACGGATGAAGACCTTGTTTATATTGTGGAAAAAGGACTTCCTCTCACATTAGACAGCTTAAGGGAAGCTGCGACAAACAGGGTATCAGGAAGCACAGTACAGGATGCAGACGGAAATTATACACAAAAAGGGCAGCAGCTTCTGACTGCACGCAGGCAGTTAGAGGAGATCCGTCTTGCCATGACTGCTGAAGCAAATTACCGTTTGTTAAAACAGGGTATTTCCATTGACACAGAGCCGCTGGTAAAACTGGTGGAGCAGTTAAAGGATCAGGAAAATGAATATTACAGAAATCTGTTAATGTCTGAGGGTGTGGATGCGACTAAGGAGCAGGTAGAACTCTTTGGAGAGGTTGATAAAAAAGTTACCGACATGCGTTATGTCCCGGCATATGTGCTCGGAATGAAAGATGCTGACGTGTCGACGATCAATGGTGTCCATGAGGCAGGAACGGAACTGAAGACCTCCTTTGAAAAAGCAAGCCGGCAGTATGAGACACTGATGACAGCACCGAGAGCTGATCTGGGGGATTCCATCCAGAAGGCATTTCGCAATGTGGATGATATTTTAAATGATCTTGGCATGGAACTGACGGATGAGAACCGCCGCGCAGTGCGTATCCTTGGATATAATAGTATCGATATTACGCAGGATTCTGTGCTTACGATGAAAGCGGCAGATGAAGAAGTGCAGCGTGTCTTTAAAAACATGACACCGGCAGTTGTTACACAGATGATAAAACGTGGAATAAATCCACTGGAAATGGATTTTACATCGCTGAATCAGGAGGCAGAGAGTATCAAAAGCGAGGAGCTTGGCGGGGAAGATAACCGTAAATTTAGTGAATATCTCTGGAAAATGGAACAGAATCATGAGATCAGCGAGGAAGAACGCAGTTCTTATATAGGAATCTATCGTCTGATCAGACAGGTGGAAAATACGGACGGTGCAGCGATCGGTGCATTGATACAGCAGGGAGCACCGCTTACCATGAAAAATCTCCTGACAGCTGTGCGTTCCGAAAAACGCAGCAGTAAGATGGATTATTCCGTAGATTACAATTTCGAGGGTGTATCCGGTACATCGAAAGGCAGCTCTATTACGGATCAGATTGAGGCAGCATATCAGAATAATTGTTTAAAAGATGCATCCGAATTACTGACGCCGGAGCGTGCAAAAGTTCTATTTGAGCAGGATATGGAATGGGAGAATATGACACCGGAGGAATTGAAGGCAGTACTGACACAGGCAGGTGAACAGGCGGATGAGAGCAGTATCGATGCGGATTACGCAAAAGAGCAGCTTGCACAGTTAGAACAGGCAGCAAATGCAGATGAGAGCATTTATCGTATTCTGGATAAATATGATATCCCAAATACCGTGTCGAATGTACTGGCAATGGAATCTATGCTGAACCAGCGAAACCAGATGTTCCGGAAGATTTTTGGAAGCAGTACGTCAGACCACAATGGGGATGATCAGGTAGATGCAGAGGACTTAGAGGCAATTAAACAGGAGTTGTTGGAAGAATTTGGAGAGGCTGTTTCGGAACCGGCAGATATGGCGGTTGCGCAGGAAAAGCTAGGAGAGCTTGCGGAAAATGTGATGAAAACAATGATAAACAGCGATCATGTGACAAGCCTTGATGTACGGGATATGAAAATGCTTTCTGCACAGCTTTCTGTAAACAGTATCCTTGCAAAAGAAGAACAGTATGCTGTTCCGGTGATGGTCAATGATGAACTCATGAATGTTTCTGTTAAGATCGTGCGCGGCGTGGACAAAAAAGGTATTGTCGATATCATGATGGAAAGTGAACTGCGCGGAAAAATTGCGGCGACATTCCAGGCAAAAGAAGATGGCATACATGGACTGATCGCCACAGATTCAGAGGAGACGGCAGAACTTTTTAAGGGACAGACACAGGATCTTTCGGATTTGCTTGGGGGAGAAAATGATGATGTCACAGAGTTACATTGTGCGCATATTCCGGATCTTGATCTGAATCATTTTTCCATGGGGGCATTTGGAGTCGATGCAAAGGAGGAAACGCAGCTTTCCGATTCTCAGAAAGCTGAGAACCGTGATACTTATCGTGTGCAGACTTCACGTTTGTATGGAATTGCGGAACATTTTATCAAAGCGGTAAAAGGAACACTCACAAAAGAAGTTTAGAGATAGATGCAGGATCGATGCTATTATTTTGAACTATGTTGATTCCGACAGATAATTCTGTATACCGTTATATATGGCATCGACAAGCTGATTTTGATAATCATCTGTCAAAAGAAGATCCGCTTCTGTCGGATTGCTTAGGAACCCACACTCTACGATAACAGTAGGTGTGGGTGTTTTTTTGAGCAGATAATAACTTTCATTTGCCTTTGCAACGCGGTGATTATCGGGATCAACATTTGAAATCAGACTGTCCTGAATCATATCGGCAAGTTTTTTTCCGTCCTGTGACTGACCAAAATAAAATACCTGTGCACCGCAGACTTCCGGAGAGGGGTAGCTGTTCTGATGCAGGCTGACGGTAAAAATGGGTGAGGCATCTGAAATGATCTTACAGCGGGTTTGCATATCTTCCGCTTTTTTGTTTGTACTTCCCTCAGAATAAAGACCGGTGTCAGAGTCACGTGTTAAAATGATCCGGATGGAATCCTGACTGAATTTATCGCGCAGTTTCAGTGCCAGTGCAAGGTTGATATCTTTTTCCAATGCATCATTAATGCCGACTTTGCCGGGATCGATACCTCCGTGTCCGGCATCGATCACGATCGATAAACCATCGGAAGATGATTCATTTTGCCCGTTTCCGGCAAGTTCTGTATCAGAAACGGAATCTGTGCCTGGCGTATCGGGTAGTTCTCCTGTGTCCGCGTGACTGTTTTGTACCAGTATGGCACTTTGGCTTCCAAGAAAAAAAGCAGCAATCACCAGACAGACAGCCATTATAAGTTCTATCTTTTTTTTCATAAAAAATCCCGGAGTATCGTTTTTATAAAATATTCACGATCTCCAGGGTTTATGTCATGATCTCATGTATGTATTTAGTTTATGCATTTAGATCATATAGTTCATGCATGTATTTAGTTAATATATTTTATAACAGTGTCCCATGTAGAAGGCAGCTCTAAACCAAGTTTCCAGAAAGAACCACCGGCAAGCTGGTTTTCCTGAAGAACTTTTAACTTCTCTTCCAGGGAAGCAGCATCCTCCACCCATATTTTGTAAGTGACCCCATTGTTTTCATACTGAACATAATATTGACCATCTGCATCTGACCATACCGGCTCGGCTGCATTGGCACTGATCAGTTTTTGGATCTCTGACATACCGGTTGCATAGGAGTCTAATGTAAAGAGCTGATAACTGTCAGCATCTGTAGTGTCGTCAGCATCTGTAGTGTCGTCAGCATCTGTAGTGTCGTCAGCAGGTGTCTCAGACCATACACGGGCATAAAACGGCATACCTAAGATCAACTGATCTGCAGGAACTTCTTTTAAGGTATTGGCAACCCCTTCTTTTACAAAATTGATGGAAGCTACAGATCCTGCTTCTTCAGAACCGGAATAGTGCTCATCGTATGCCATGACAACAACATAATCTGCAAAAACCGCCTGCTCTGCACGGTTATAGAACGCAGTATAGCTGGTAGGAACATAATCATCCACGGAAAGGACAATTCCGTTGTTTGCACATTTCAATGAGAGTTCACGGATAAACTGAATGTAAGAGTCGCCGACTTCGGAACTTAATGCCTCGAAATCGACGTTGATACCGTCAAAGTTATACTGAATGGCTGCGGAGATCAGGTTATTAATCAGATTTTCGCGTTTGGAAGTATAAGTTAAAACGGATGTGGTATCGACATCTTTGTTTTCCAGATTGCTTACAAGTGCCCACACTTCAATACCATTCTGGTGGCAGTAATTTACATAGTCGGAGCTTGCAAGAGAAGCAATATTTCCGTTATTGTCATTCAGATAGAACCAGGTAGGGGAGATAACATTGATCCCTTTGGTATTCTGGAGCACAGATGCAATGGTTGTATTGGCATCCGCATTTGTGATCTGATGCCAAGCCATGTTGATCTTAAAATCCTTTTTAATATGTGTAAATTCTTCTGAAACGTAATCGCTGGTCAGTGTTTTGGCAGATGTGGTGCCAAGTGCTTTTGATTTGACGTATCCAATGATGCCATCTGCGGTGGATATTTTTGTCCAGGTATCACCTGTCTCTAAGACAGTAACTTCCGTATTTTTATCGATATCTGCAAGGATCGGACTCTTAATGCCGCCTTTTTGCCGGACCTGCGTTTTTTGTTTAGCCGGTGCAGTTGTGTAATCGCCCCAGGCGGTCGTAAGAATTACACGGTTTGGAGACTCAAGTACTTCATATGAGAAATCAGAGTACAGTTTTAAAAAGTCAATTGCAATATATGCAGTCTGTGCATCTGCCTTGACAACTGCATGATCTAAGGAATGGGAATCCTTTGTTACATAGTAACTGGTGCTGTCTGCATCTGCAGAAATGAGATCTGTCGCAGTTGTATAAAGAAGTTTATTTTCGTTGTGATCCCAGTAAAAACGGTCATTAAGATTAGAACGTACTGTTTCATAATCAAGATAGACAGTTCCGTTAAGGAGTTTTCCTTTTGCATCAAGAACCTGGTTATTCAGGATCAGGGCTACGTCCTGTTCACTGGACAGATTATAGTAATCAGATAAGTTCATATGTTCTTTGGAAGGTGTATATTTTTCAATGATGCTTCCGAGAAGCATAAAACAGATAATGACGACGATCAGAGCACCGGCAGCTAAAACAGGGACAAATTTTTTTTTCATATAAAGAACCCTCTTCTTCTTAAGAATTATCGTATGTGCCCCTATTGTAGCATAATGATATGTAAATTCAAAGTTATTTGCTTTATTTTAAGGAATCATTCATTTTATTTTAAAGAATTAGAATTTTTAAAAAACTGCCGTAAGGAAAAACTCCCGCATACGGAAGGCTTTCCTTACGGCAGGGTTTATGTTCGGTAAAACCCTGCCGTTTCTTTTTTTCGGATTTGTATGTTGCCTTAGATAGTCGTTTTATATTCTGACTGGGTGGGCATTGAGGTACTCCATCCCTGTCAATTATTCAGATCATCATATATTTGTTTTTTTGATTTTATCAAAATGTAATTCTGTAAGCACCCCCTCGTTGAAGACATAATCTCTCATATAAGAATTTTCTTCTGTGACAGAGAGCTCCTTTGTGACCTCTTTTGAATTGCTCGGCACACCTTCAAACCAGATGGTTGTTCCCATATGTTCTAAGGAAGAGAGCTCTAAGTAAAGCTTTTTCATATGTTCAGAATCCAATATTGTTATCCCCCGTTTTCAATTTCTGTATGACAAAGCGGATTAAAATCCTTTATTCCCAAAAGGAAATTCGCTGGTTGCAATTGTGTGATATATTATAAAATAATTTCTGCAGAAACTTTTCAGCAGATAAATTTCTGCAAGATGGAAAAATGTTCTTTTTTTATATAAAATGGATCCGGAATAGACGGAATACTGCTTACAGAAATCTGGTGAAAACGGGAAAAATCACGAATCTGTTTTGGACTTTCCGTTCGCGTTAGACAGTAAAAACCTTCCCCAAGGTTTGTATAGTGACTGAGCGATTCTAATAGATCCCGATATTGCCTGATATTCCATGGTGCGAGACTTCCGATGACAAGCTTTCTGTCACAGCGTAGAAATTCATGGATACAGCACTCACCAAAATTGCCAAAATCAAAGAGCAGGATCTGATATCCCTGATTATACAGACCCGGCAATTCGTCCGGTGTCACATCCGGATAGTAATCCACTCCGTGAATGTTAAAAATGGTACGGCTGTTCATAAATCCACATCTGCACGGGAGCGTGGTTTCAGAAGGAATCGTTGAAAGATTTTTCCTTTTATGAAGCTCTAACAGTGCAGTTTTTTTATGCAGCTTTGAATGACTCAGGTTTGAAAGCGCAATTGCAAGGTGCGTAACACCGGCACCGGCTGTACTGCCTGAAATGCCTATGGTAAGTCTCTTATTTAAATCAGTTTTTCCGATGTTCCGGATGATGTATCAGCTCCTTTCGTTGTAGGATTTGCATAATGAGACGTTCCTTCTCTAAAGTCACATGAAAAGGATCAGTGTCTTCAGGAAAACAATAGACCGGATTTTTCAGATACCTGGCATACTTTCTGGCAGCATTTTTATTGCCATGATTACAGATATATACGTGAGTGCCGGCACTTTTCAGCTGGCTGGTAAAAGCAAGTGTATCTGCAATATCCCATGGACTGCCGCTTAACAGGATAAATGTCAGGTCAAAGTGACCGAAGTCAAGGTATTCACTGGTATGGATACCGAAATCCCTTACCCGGATTACAGATGGTAAAACAGGATCTTCTATTCCGGGACCGTAACAGGGAGTGGCAGAAAAATTTTTTGACTGAAATATGCCCTGATTTTCTGTGGGCAGAAAACCTGCCTGTGTCATGGATATAAGGTTGTCAGAATGATCCATTGGTATATAACAGCAGGGAATATGTTTGTGATTCAGAGTGTTTACCAGTGATACTGAAAAAAATGTTGCACCGGCACCGGAACGGCTGCCGATCACGGCTATGTTTTTTATGAGATGTGTAAAAGAATGACACGCAGAATCTCTTTTTTTGAATGCCTGTCTGAAAATAAAATTTTTCCTGGCTGGAGTTTCCTGACCAGTTGGTTCTGACAGTGCAGACATAAGATCAGTGGCTGTCTGATATCTGGTGTTTGGATCTGGATCAGCAGCTTTTTCTATAATATGCGTGAGTGCTTCGGAACAGTCTGGTGTGCATGTTCTGGAAAGTATTTCTAACACTTTTCCAAGAGAATAGATATCGGAAGCAGTAGTTACAGTATTTCCATTAAGAGCTTCCGGGGCAGCATATCCATCTGTTCCGTATAACTGGAAATTTTTACCAAAAACGGTAATAAATGAAGCGATTCCAAAGTCGATTAATTTTATCTGATTTCCACATAATATAATATGCTCCGGTTTTAAATCCTGATACAGGATAGGGTATGGAGATAGATGATGCAGGTAATCAAGAACGGCACAAATCTGCAGTCCGTAATTTATTAATTGTTCCTCTGGAATTATTTCCTGATGGAGAATAAAATCCTCCAATGAATCACCCTGAATAAACTCTTCTATCATATAAAAAAAATGATCATCTTCGTCGATATCATATATGAGGGGGATGCCAGGATGATTAAGATTCTTCAGAAGGCAGGCTTCTTTTAAAAGCTGTTCTTCTGAAAAGTTGGAAGTGTTTCGTGCAGTGTCTTTGGGGATACACTTAATGGCACGATAAACTTTCAGTTTGAGATGTTCGGCAAGATAGACAGTGCCGCTGCTGCCGGCACCAAGAGTCGAAATAATGTGGTATTTGCCAAACAATAAATTGGTATCTATGCGATATCCGCTCCTTTCCGGGCGTGTCATATTCGCATCTCATGCATAGTTTATATCATGAATTGTTTTACATTGCAACTTCTTTTGTAATGTTTGTGTAATATAGACAAAGATTAATGCTTATAATACAGCATATGTTACAAAAAAAAGAGTTGTTATTCATGCGTAAAAGGCAGTTATGGTTTTAGAAAGTTTTAATAATGGTATACTTTACATCGATATTGCATTTGTTTATAATAGATGTACAGTTTACAGGGTTTCCCGGATAAAAGGAAGTGATTGTATGAAAATTGAAAAAGTAAATGATAATCAGATTCGTTGCACACTGACGAGAGAAGATTTAGCAGAGCGCCAGATTAAGTTAAGTGAGCTGGCATACGGTACGGAGAAGGCAAAGATGCTGTTCCGTGATATGATGCAGCAGGCTGCATACGAGTTTGGGTTTGAGGCAGATGATATTCCGCTGATGATAGAAGCGATTCCGTTGTCGGCAGATACCATTATATTAGTCATTACGAAGGTAGAGTATCCGGAGGAGCTTGATACGAGATTTTCCAAGTTTTCTGATCCGGATCCAGAGGATTTATATGACGATGCCATTGTTGGTGCGAATGCTCCGATTTCCGAAGGAGCAGATGATATACTTGGAATATTTAAAAAACAGCAGGAATTAAGAAATGCAGCAAAAGCAAAGCAGAATGACAATTTCGTACCGTCAGATGGCGGTCAGAAAGAAAAAGAAGATCCGGTCAAAGTCCTTGTAGACATTACGAAATTATTTATGTTCCAGAATCTTAAGGAACTCTCAAAACTTGCTGCTGTATTAGGTGATTTTTATAAGGGAAAAAATGATCTGTACGAGGATGCTGCGACACACAGATACTATCTTCTGGTAAGTAAAAGCAGCCAGTCACCAGAGGAATTCAATAAAGTCTGCAATATTTTATCTGAGTATGGAGCACAGCAGGCATATTCACCTGCGACAGAGGCATTTTTTGGTGAACATTACAGACTGGTGATAAAAGGAAAAGCGCTGCAGATGCTTGCCGCATTATAACTGACGGACGATGATTTTATGAACGATAGATCAGTTTGATATCAGAAAAGGATCGTGAAGATGAGCAAAATCATTTTCACGATCCTTTTCTGATGTAATCATTTTTACCTGTAAGATGGTATTCCAAACTTACTATGCAAGGTCTTTTGCAAGAAAATCATTGATCTCTTTTACAAGAGCATCCGGCTCAATTCCATGAACCATAGCGGCCTCTTCGATGGTCTCCATCTGGGAAGATGGGCATCCGAGACAATGCATACCGATATTTAAAAGAATTGGCGCGATGTTTTCGTCAATCTGAAGCAGTTCGCCGATCATAGTAGATTTTGTTACCTGTGTCATATAGTCCTCCTTATAAAAAAATAGGTGTTTTTAGTTTTTATCACAGCTTATTATGCCTAGATGTGGTCATTATAATACGAATCGACAGGGATTGCAATCAGTTCCAACGGAAGTACGAAAAAATAAACATGGAGAATCCGTGAAAAAATTTATGATTTTTCAAACAATCTGCTCTTTAGAGAAAGTGTGTTGAAACCGATATATACAGCAGAGAATTGGGACATGGAATGTCGGAAATACAGCATGGATGCGTGGCGGAGACAATAGAAGGAGAAACAGAATGAGAATTAATTACAATGTGTCAGCAGCGATTGCGAATAAACATTTACTTGGAATTGAGGATAATTTAAGTGCATCGATGGAACGGCTTTCATCGGGACTTAAGATCAACCATTCCAAGGACAATCCGGCAGGAATGGCTATTTCCAATAAGATGAAAGCACAGATTGACGGTTTAAACCGTGCTTCACAGAATGCGTCGGATGGCATTTCTGTAATTCAGATTGCGGATGGTGCTCTGAGTGAAACGACCAGTATTTTACAGCGTATGAGAGAACTTTCCGTGCAGGCAGCGAGTGATGCAACAATGACACCGGCGGATAAAGAAGCAATCCAGAAAGAAATCACTTCATTAAAAGATGAAGTTGACCGTATTTCTACAGATACAGAATATAACAGCAAATCACTTTTAGATGGTTCATTAGATACTAGGGTTTACACCAAAAATGCAACAAGAGTGGACATTTCTGATCATGTGAAAGCAGGACAGTATCAGCTTTCCATTGATACTGCAGCTACACAGGCCGGACCGGTGACAGCAAATCAGAATTATAATTCCACAGCAGCGATCGGCGCATCCGGAACGATGAGTATTAATGGTTCTAAAGTAGAGATAGAGGCAACTGACACTTATGCGGAGGCTTTTGAGAAGATCCGGAATGCTGCAGAGACTGGAGAGACAGCGGTAAAGGTTGAAACAAATGGAGCACTTTCCTTTACTTCAGAACGTTATGGAGCATCAGCTACGTTAGAGATAGCATTTGACAATCAGCAGATCGTTACAGCACTTGGATTTACAGGTGTGGTGGAGGATCCGGAGAACAAAGGAAGTTATGTATATGGACAGGTTCAGAATGGCAAAGTAATCGTGCCTTCCGGTACAGATGCTGAGGTAACACTTAAAAAACCGGGCGATGGAACAGGTTTTGGCGATACTGCTACCTGGAGAACGGATGGAAATAAGATTACAGTTACGGACAGAGCTGGATTTGAAATGTCATTTCTTGCTGATGCAGGTTATACGGGAAATCTGGATTTTGATGTTACAGATATTGGAACAATGGCACTTCATATTGGTGCAAATGAAGATCAGGAAACAAAAGTGCGTATTCCGGAAGTATCCTGCAAGAGTCTTTATATTGATGATGCGGATGTAACAACTGTAAATGGAGCCGGCAGAGGTATTACACAGTTTGATGATGCTATTTCAAAGGTCAGCGAAGTGCGCTCAAGACTTGGTGCATACCAGAACCGCCTTGAGAGTACAGTATCAAGTCTGGATACTTTTGAGGAAAATATGACAGGAGCCCAGTCACGTCTGACGGATGCGGATATGGCGTCAGAGATGACAGATTATACACATCAGAATGTATTGAATCAGGCAGCAATTTCTGTTTTGACACAGGCAAATGATCTGCCACAGCAGGTATTGCAGATTCTGCAGTAACAGGAGGGATCTGTTTTGAAAAAAGAACAGATAATGGATTTTACAAGAAGGATCAGCCAGAGTAACAGAGGCGGACTGGTCATTGTAATTTATGATATTTTTTTCGCGTATATTGAAGATGCAAAAGAGGCATATGATAACAAGGAATGGGAAAATTATAAGACGGCATTACGGAATGCCACAAAGGCTGTCAGCGAATTGATGTCGTCGCTTGATTTTTCTTATGAACTTGCGGGAGAGTTATACCGTATTTATGTATTTTGCAGGGAAACACTTGCAAAAGCGATGTATAAAAGGGACTTGAAAGAGATCGAACTTGCAGAGAGCCTGATGAACAAACTTTATACGGCATTTGCGGAGGTAATGAAAGAAGATACCTCCGCGCCGCTTATGCGTAATACACAGCAGGTTTACGCCGGATATACGTACGGAAAAAATGATTTGGTTGAGACTTATCAGGATTTAGATACTTCCAGAGGATTCTTAGTATAGGAATCCTCTATTTTTTTTATGCTTGCAAGTAAAAATTTATAGCGCATTTGCACAGAATATAATTCATAGATGCAGCAGTCGATCATATCCGGATCAATTACATTTTCTAAATTTCGGTATGCATCCTGCAGATCCTGCGCAGTCTGATGGAGGTCATTCATTAGCACCGTATAATGCGCATCATTTGTTTTTTCTGGTTGAAAAAAACGAAACATAGTATTCCTCCGTCTGAAATATTCTTTATTCTTAGTATAATCACAAAATTTCCATTCTATACAAAAAACGGAAAAATTGTAAAAAACTATTTGCATAAAATGTGTCTGGATGAATAAATTTGATAAAAAGAAGAGACAGCCTTTGAGAGCTGATCGTGCTAAAAAGGAGAAATATATATATGTCACAGATACAGGGAGAATGGGCAATTATAGGGGCACTTGGAATTGTACTTTTTATCGTTGTGATTGGGAAAAAAATGCAGATGTTACTAAACTTTATGATTCGTGTTGTTTTAGGTGGAATTGGAATTATTTATGCAAATGATTTTCTGGCGTCGCAGGAAATTGCAATTAGTGTTGGATTAAATCCGGTCAGCCTTTTGACAATTGGAATCCTTGGTATAGGCGGGTTTGCGCTGCTTTACGGAATTTTGGCATGTAAATTTTTGTGAATAGTCTACAAAGATAGGCTATTTTTGAGAAAAGTGTAGACAAATAAAAAAAGCGTTGCTATAATTCGACTTACAAACTACGAAAGAGGTGATGAATTGGGGGACTAATGAATCTTACATTGCTGACGCATCTTACGATGGCGGTGGTGATGGATTTCGGAAACGGCAGGATCAGTAACCGGCTGATTGTTTCCGGATTAATTTGGGGACTTGCATTTCGACTGCTGGGGGAAGGAAGTGCAGGTGCAGTTCATTTTCTGATGAATATTTCTATTCCGGTTATCTTATTATTTCTTTTATTTAGTCTGCACATAATGGGGGCAGGCGATATCAAGTTATTTTCCATTGCAGGAGGTTTTCTGACACTGACACAGCTTTGTTATCTGATACCTGCAGCGTTTGTGGTAGGGGCTGTCATAGGAGCAGGAAAGATCGTTTATAAAAAATTAACGGTTGGTTATGCAATTGGAACAAAGACATTCATGCATTTTTCAACAGCAATTTTAATTGGATATTTTATCGTGGTCTGGGGGTGGGCTATTGCATAAACTTGATGTGGCATTCTGTGATACGAATGAAACGTATGGGGAAAGATTTACTGCATATCTGATGGAACATAAGGCAAAAGAATTTACGGTTCATTTATTTCGGGAGCCGGAACTGTTTTTACAGAAGATAAAGAGTGAAAAATATGATCTGGTCATACTTGGAAGTGGCTTTTTGGAACTGGGAGAACAGGCAGAGCTTTTGGAAATGGCGATACTGATTCTGTCAGAAAATATGCCGAAACAGTTGGCAGAGGATAATACTTATCTGCAGCCGGGAAAAAAGCGGACTGTTATTTTTAAATATCAGCCGATGGAGATGATTCTTCATGAAATAATGGCAGTGACAGGAGGAAAAAAAACAGGAAAGGAGATATTTACAGACAGGTTTGGCAAATTGGAGATCATAGGAGTATATTCTCCTATCCGTCATGAAATGCAGATGCCGTTTTCTATGGTACTGTCTTCTATACTGGCAAAACAAAGAAGAGTATTGTATATCAATCTGATGCAGAGTACCGGATTTTTAAAGCTGTTTGACAGTCAGGCAGAATACGATATGGGGGATTTGGTTCTTCGACTGAGAAAAGGGATAATAGAATCTGGACAGTTTTTGCGGAATGTATATGAAATGGGAGATTTTTCATATGTTGCACCATTTCGTAATCCGGAACAGCTTGGGGAGTTTCAGATGAACGATTACCTGCAGTTGTTGGAATATTTGGAAGAGAACACGGAGTTTGATATGGTTGTGTTTGATCTTGGAACCGGGGTTTATTCCATTGCAGCTTTTCTGGAACATTGCAGCAGTATTTATTGTCCGGTAAAAGAAGGGTATTTCTATGAGTGTCAGAAAGAAGAATTTGTTCATTACCTGGAACTGGCAAAGAAAGGAGAACTGTTCAAAAGATTGCAATTTGTAAATCTTCCTTTTACTGCGAAGGGAATCCGTGGTGGTGGAAATATGTTGGAACAGCTTATATGGAGTGAATTTGGTGACTATATAAGAGAATATCTGGCAGGGGATGTTTATGGAGAAATATAGGTGGAGTGAAGAGATATTTGAAAAACTGAGGTCAGATATCATGGCTGCGCTGGACTTGTCCAGAGAGCAAAATGATGAAGAGATTTACCGGTTTATTGAAACAGAAGTGGAGAAATATTCCCAAAATAACCTGCTGACATTGAAAGAAAGGGAGCAATTAGAACATTTACTATTTAATTCTTTGAGAAAGTATGATGCAATCCAGGAATTATTAGAGGACGCAGATGTAACGGAGATTATGATCAATGGAGCATCACATATTTTTTATGAAAAAAAAGGAAAATTGTTTCAGGCACAGACACATTTTTCATCTGAACAGAAATTGAGTGATGTGATACAACAGATGGCGGGAAACAGTAATCGTATGGTAAATGAGGCATCTCCGATCGTGGATACAAGATTAGCGGACGGATCACGTGTAAATATTGTTCTTTCACCAATTTCCATAGATGGCGCCGCTGTATCTATCCGGAAATTTCCCAAAACGCCTATTCTGATGGAGGATCTGATACGGATAGGGTCGATTACAGAGGAAGCGGCAGCATTTTTAAAGGTGCTTGTGGCAGCAGGATATAACATATTTATATCAGGAGGGACAGGTTCTGGGAAAACGACATTTTTAAATGCACTGTCACAGTATATTCCGCGGGAAGAAAGAATCATCACAATTGAAGATTCTGCAGAACTCCGGCTTGTTGATAAACCCAATCTGGTAAGACTTGAGACAAGAAATCAGATGTTTGACGGGGTTAAACCCATTACTATACGGGATCTGATAAGGACGGCTCTTCGAATGCGTCCCGAGAGAATTGTGGTTGGTGAATGCCGGGGAGAAGAGGCACTTGATATGCTGCAGGCAATGAATACCGGGCATGATGGAAGTTTATCAACAGGGCACGCAAATTCATGCAGGGATATGTTGAGCCGGCTCGAAACAATGGTACTGATGGGAATGGAGCTGCCACTTGCTGCGATACGAAGCCAGATTGCATCAGGGTTAGATATTCTGGTCCATCTTGGAAGAATGAGAGATAAAAGCCGTAAAGTGCTGGCAATTACAGAAGTGATCGGCATGCAGGATGGGGAGATTGTGTTGAAAGACCTGTATCGTTATGTGGAAAAATCACCGGATGTGGAAATGGCTTGTGGAAAATTACAGCAGATGGGAACACTATTTAACCAGGAAAAATGTAAAAGGGCAGGAATTACGCTTACAGATACGGGGGAATAAATGGATTATCGTAAATACCAGTGCAATCTGTGGGAACGACTGGGGTGTGTTGTAGCGGGAATAATATTAACAGCAGCAATTTCATGGCTGTTTTACCGTTCATGGTATGGCATGGTGTTAGTCATACCTGTAAATTATCTGATCGTTTCATATTACAAAAAAAAGAAAAAAGATGAACGCGCAAAAAAATTAATGATAGAATTTCGGGATGCAATTCAGTCTGTTGCAGCAGCACTGCTTGCAGGATATTCCATTGAGAATGCATGGAAAGAAGCAGAGCGGGAAGTTATGGGGCTGTATGGAAAAGAGGCAATGATCACACAGGAATTGATCCGGATGAATACAGAAATTAAATTGAACCGGAATGTGGAAGAAATTTTACATGATCTGGCAACGCGGAGCGGGGTGGAAGAAATTGAAAGTTTTGCAGAGATTTTTGGTTTTGCGAAAAGAAGTGGAGGAGATTTTGCAGGAATTATAAGGACGACTGCAATGCGGATCTCAGCTAAAATAGAAGTGGAGAGGGAAGTGGACACAGTTATTGCCGGGAAAAAACTGGAAGGAAAGATTATGAGCGTAATGCCATTTCTCATTCTTACATATCTGAACCTTGCATCGAAAGAATTTATCGATCCTTTATATGGAAATCTGTCAGGGGTATTTGTCATGAGTGCAGCATTATTGATTTTTGCAGGGGCAATGGCAATCAACAGACGAATTTCAGATATTAAAGTATAAGGAGAAAAGAATGGTTTTTTATATTGGAGTCTTGTGTGCAGCAGTTTTTGTGGCAATTATAGGGGGAAAAAGAGCATCGCCTAAGACAAGCCGTGCAGCAGGGGTGATGATTTTGGTATCTGTCCTGGCGATTTTTGTGCATCTTTCAGAGGTGATGGATGAAAATAGTGATGTAAAACCAGAATTTGTGCGTCCGGCATATGGAGAAGGTGATTATGAGGAAGAAATGACCCTGGATGTAGAAGATGTGTTAGAAGAGTATTCCTATCATGTAGTGGTTCCGGAACAGACACTTTCAAAGCAGGATGAGCAGAGACTGTTAGAGGCTGCGCAGCAGGAGATTGATGAAGAATTTGCAAAAAACAGTGCCAAAGTGCAGGAAAAAGTACAAATTCAAAGAAGTTATCAGGAAGGAAAGGTAAGTGCAGAATGGATATTTGAACCGTATGATGTAGTTGATGATGAGGGCGTGGTGGTTGCAGAAAATATACCAGATGAGGGAATTTTGGTAAAAGCTGAAGTGACGTTAAAGTGTGAATCTTCGGAGTGCTTTAGTGAACGGTATTTCCGGGTAATGCCAAAGGCTCTTAATGAAGAACAGAAAATGCTTCAGGAAATTGAACACTATCTGCAAAGACAGACAGAGAGCACAGAAAATATACTGAAACTCCCAAATCAGATTGATGGGAAAAAACTGGTCTGGAGCACGAAAAAAGAGTATTTGCCGGAAAAAATCCTTTTTCTTGGAATCGTGATTGTAATTCTTCTTCCATTTGTAGATCAGTCGCGTGAAAGAGAAAAAGAAAAGAAACGGAAAGCAGTACTGGAATTACAGTATGCGGATATGGTAAGCAATCTGGCGCTTCTGTTGGGGGCAGGAATGACTGTTTCTTCTGCATGGAACAGACTAACAACGAATTATTTTAATGAGCGGCATAAAAAAGCAATTTATAAAAAAGAAATCTATGAGGAAATGCAAAAAACGGTATATGAAATAAAAAATGGAATGGGGGAGGAACGTGCATATGAGCGTTTTGGAGAGAGGTGTGGAGGATACCGCTATCGCAAATTTGGTAATCTTCTGGCACAGAATTTAAGAAAAGGGAGCAGAGGATTGACAAACCTTTTAGAGCAGGAAGCAGAAGAGGCATTTGAAGAACGAAAAAGTATGGCACGCAAGCTGGGAGAGGAAGCGGGGACAAAAATGTTGTTTCCAATGATTCTGATGCTTGGTGCAGTTATGTTGATACTGGCATTTCCAGCTATGCATTCTATAGAATTATGACTCTATAGAATTATCATTCTATGGAATTATGATTCCTGCAAATAGATTCGTGTTTGCACATAAACTTGGATCGCGCAAAGTACAGCGCAGAAATGGAGGTTTTTATGAAGGGACTTAAAGATTTTTTCAGGGAAGAAGAGGGAGTAGCTATTATCGAGATCGTGTTGATACTGGTTATACTGATCGGACTTGTAGTTGTGTTCAAGAATAAGATTACGACTTTAAATAACAAAATTCTTACTAGGATCACAACGGAAAGTAATAAGATATTATGAAAACAGAGGCAGAAGGAAGTCTGACAATATTTTCTGCTTTAAGTCTGCTGCTGATCTTATCGTTTCTGCTTGCACTATTAGAGGGGGCGAGGGTATCAGGATTAAAGATGATGGACACCCTCGCGGCAGAAACAGGGATGGATTGTGTTGCAGCAGAATATCAGCCTGTGTTGTGGAATAAATATCATCTGCTGTATCTGGATGGTGCATATGGATCAGAGCAGTTTGAGGAACATAAAGTGAGTTCACGTGTAATGGAATATGTTGATGGAAATTTGTCAAAATCCGGAGAAAACAGCATGTTTCGGACAAAGTTATGTGAGGCTGCGCTGATGGAATATATGTTGGCAACAGATAATGAAGGAACAGGGATGCTGCGTCAGGCAGCAGCATACATGAAGCAACATCTGCCTGAAGACATTGCAAAGAAAATGTATCAGCAGTATCAGGATGGACAACAGGCACAGGAGAATGGAAAAACAGATTACAGTGTGGAAGATGCGGATCAGGCAATCGTAAATGCAAAAAAGGAGAAGGAAGAAGATAACATTGCACAGGATAAAGCGAATGAAGACCAGGTACAGGATGCAGAAAAAGAGAAAGCAGAAAGTCCTATTCAGGTCGTTTTGCAATTAAAGCAGAATGCTGTTCTTGGCATGACGATACCGGATATGTCATCAGTGTCATCAAATGCGGTTGAACTAAAAGATACAGTTTCGAAAAGGCAGTGTGAAACCGGAACGTATCACGCAAAAAAGACAGAAAAACTTAATGTTTTTGACCGTGTTATGGTGTTGGAGTATATTGAAAAGTATTTTTCAAGTTATACAGAGCCGGGGAAGGGAGATCTGGCATATGAAATGGAGTATATTCTGTGTGGGAAAGAAACAGACAGACAAAACTTAGAGTCGTCAGTGGAACGTCTGATGCTTATGAGGGAAGCCGCAAACGTTGCTCACATTATAGCAGACAGAGAAAAATTAAATCAGACGTTAATTATTGCAACATCACTTGCCGGTTTTTCCGGTAATCCGGTGATCGTTAAGATTGTACAGATCGGTGTCGTGGCTGCGTGGGCATATGTAGAAAGTATACTTGATCTGCGCACACTTCTCTCTGGCGGGAAAATTGCACTGATGAAAAGTTCATCAGAATGGAATGTTGATATAAAAAAGATTGGAGAACTCGTGACTGATGGGGGAAAAGCCAAAGAATGTAAAGATGGACTGAATTATCAGGGCTATGTAAAGCAATTGTTATTTGCAGTGAAAGAAAAGAAAATAGCATACCGTATGATGGATATCATGGAATTTGCCATACAAAAGGAAGAGAATAGTAAAAACGCCAGAATGGATCATATGATAGGGAACATGACCTGTGAGATGCGATTTGAAGCGGAGCCTTTGTTTGCAAAAAGCAATTTGTATGGAGGGCAGAAATTAGGCAGATATACTTTTGTTAAGCACCAGAAAATGTCATATAGCAATGAATAAGGAGGGGATGTGGCGGTGTTTCTTACTGAGAAAGAGAATATAAAAAATACAATATACAAAAAAAGATCTCTCCCGGAAAATGATAATATTCTTTCTCATCAGGCGGAGGCCTGCCGCTGTCAGGAGACACCGCCATGTTCCTGGCTGGAAGGCTCATTTACGTTAGAGGCGGCTGTGATACTGCCGGTTATGACATTGTTTTTTGTGATGATTTTAATGTTTTTCCGGGTTATGCAGGTACAGATGGAAGTCCAGAAGGCATTAGATGATACCGGGCGCAGGATGGCAGTACTGGCTGTTCTGGAAAATGAAGAAGATGCGGCAAAGATTGGCATTGCTGCCGCGAATGTTCTTTTTAAGAAAAATATAAAAGAAAATGATAATATTAACCACTATGTAGTTAATAAAGCGGCAGGTATTAGTCTGGCGAAGTCAAAATTTACAGGAGATCAGATAAATCTGGTAGCATCTTATCGTATAAAAATACCAGTGTGGATGTCTGGAAAATCACAACTTAAAATCAGCCAGCATGCAGTATGCCGTAAATGGACCGGGTGGACGGGAAATAGTGCTGATCAGGAAGTATGGGTGTATGTGGCAGAAAGAGGGAGTGTTTATCATACGTCAAGAGAGTGTACATATTTAGCATTGTCAGTATCTTCTGTTAGTTGTACAGAAATAGAGAAAAAACGGAATAAATATGGAGAAAAATACCGCGAATGTAAAATATGTGCGGAAAAACAAAAACAGGACACCGTGTTTATTACCGATCAGGGAAACAGATTTCATTATGATCTAAATTGCAGTGGGATTAAGCGCACGATTTATATGATACGTTTATCGGAAGTGGGAAACAGGAAACAATGCAGTAGATGCATAAATTAGAAAACAGGAGAGGTAGGGGAAAATGCTGCAAAATACATTAATGCTGGGTATTTTTTCAATATCTGCATACCAGGATTATAAAAAAAGAAAAATTAATACATATTTTTTACTGACAGGAGGCATTATAGGGCTTTTACTTCATTTGTATAGCATGAAGTTAGATATAGTAGAGATTTTGTTTGGCATGGGAATTGGAGTTATGATCTTATTTTGGGGTTTTCTGTTAGGTGGGGGTGTTGGATTTGCAGATGGAATGATCCTGGTCGTTAGTGGTATATTCCTTGGATTTGAAAAAAATATGGAGGTATTTTTTGCCGGCTTATTTTTAATAGGAATAACGTCATTATTTTTATCGGTATTCAAAAAGAAAGGACGAACGTACAGGATTCCTTTTGCACCTTTTTTGCTGGTGGGTTATCTGTTCGTGATGGTAATGGGATGAAAGAATGGGAAGAAGCATCTATTACTATTGAGGCTGCAATCATTATGTCAATGGCGATGCTGTTCTTTTTGATCGTCATGAAACTGGGATTGCAACTGTATGGTGAGACAAGAACACTTGCGGAAGATGTGATAAAGGAGGAAACTTTAAATGCACTAAAGTTATTTTATGAGATAGAAAGGGTGAAAGGATTATTTTGAGTATTCAGATTAGCTACTATAGAAATATTCATTCCAGCCATATGGTTTTAATGCCGGCATTGGAAGGAGAACAATGGGAAAAAGAAATGCTCTGGAGAAATACACCCAAAGATCTGATATTACCAGAATGTAATAGTAAAAATGGGCAGTTACAGCTATGGTATGACATAACTGGAAAACAGGCGGTAGACATGTTGGCAGAATTATCAGATATTGGTCATGATATTTTTATGAAAATATGTGAATCTGTTGTTACAATGTCGGAGATACTCGATGGGTTGTTAATATCCCCTGATATATTGTTACTGCGACCGGAATGTATTTTTTTCGATAATCAGACCGGAAATATCAGCTTTTGCTGTTACTTTGGGAATGAAAAAGATATAGGAAAATCGTTTCATGAGCTGTTAGAGTATCTTCTGGCAAAATTAGATCATAAAAGTGCAGATGGGGTTCAAATGGCGTATGAGCTATTTGAATATACCAGAATGGAAGGGTACTGTATTGCAGAAATAAAAAGGATATTAAGGAAGTCCGAATATTTAGAGGATGTACCGGAAAAGATTCCGGATACAATGTGGCAGGAAGAGGAACAGGAAGAAGGAACATTACCTTTAGAAAATAAAAAAACAGGGTTTAGGCATTTATGGAGCGGAAAAAAACGGAATATGGTTGAAAAAATGCGAGATTTATTACGCGGGGTGAAAAAACAGGAAAAAAAATTGGAACCTTTTGTGTTTGAACCGGAACCAGAGATTGCCGTACATCAGCAGAATCCAACCGTTTTACTTTCTAATCTTCCCAAAAAGGAATATGGAATATTAAAATATGAGGGAAATGGTGCGTGCAGTGAGCTTTCAATAGATCATACTCCATATATTATAGGAAGTGAACCGGATTGTGACGGTGTGATACCAAGTGGAACCGTAAGCAGACATCATGCGAGGATTACCAGGAAAGGGGAGGTTTACTTTATAGAAGATCTGAATTCTTCCAATGGAACCATGGTAGGTGGGGAGTTGTTGAATTGCAGGGTAAAAATGAGTCTTCAGACGCAGGAAACAGTTATGTTTGCGGATGAGAAGTTTAGATTTATTTAAGAAAATAAAGAGGCATACATATTTGCAATCTTATTTTGCTACGTTATAATGAACTTTGACGAGTTCATATTATGTGCAGAAATCCTGCACAACAAACACGTTATAATCAAATCAGAGGGCAAATATATGAACAGAGAGATAGAACAGGTGATACTTGCACAAGGTTATCGATTTTGTACGGTGCAGCCGGAGAATGTCGGAGTATTTTATAAATATTATCAGCAGGGATTTCATGTTGTGATGATGATATCATTAGACGATACAAAAACTTTGACCATAGAACAGCATCAGGTAATGCAGGAACGAGTTATGGATCTTTTTTATCATCCGCAGGGAAGGCTTGCAGATTTCCCGGAAGGTTATCCGGTTTATCATGTGGAACTGCTTACACTGCTGGCTGGAAGAAATACGGATATGATGCATCAGTTATGCAGTGTACAAAAGAATGTATGGGGGTATGAGACGAAGCAGGGGAGACTGATAATTTATGAAAATCAGCCGGGAGATTTCTGGGGACTCAAAAGTGTATTGGAGAATTGCAGGGTTGATTCTAAAGTTACCCGAAATATAAATACCGGTTTTGAATGGAAGAAACTTTCCTATACGACAATAGCGATTGCTGCCATAAATGTGATCGTATATTTGATATTGGAAATTTTGGGAGATACGCAGGATCCGTTTTATATTGCATCACATGGTGGGATGTATCCGGAATTCCTACAGGTCAATCATCAGTGGTGGCGGATCATTACGGCGATGTTTATCCATTTCGGATTGCCGCACCTGGTAAATAATATGGTAATATTCTGCTGTGTTGGATCGAGACTTGAGAGGGCAGTCGGCCATTTAAAGATGCTTGTAATATATATGCTGTCAGGAATAGGTGGAGGAATATTGTCCTATTTTATGATGCTGTATAGTGGAGATTATGCTGTATCTGCAGGCGCATCAGGTGCAGTGTTTGGAATGATTGGCGGTCTGATCTGGGTAGTGATAAGACACCGGGGCAGATTTGAAGGTTTAACAGTAAAAGGGATGATGCTTATGGCAGCGTTAAGTTTGTATTATGGTTTTTCCACAATTGGAATTGATAACTGGTGTCATGTAGGTGGAATCCTTACCGGATTTCTTGCGGCAATGATTTTATACCACAAAAAAGTGGAAAATTGTTGATTATAAGAATAAAAGTTTATATACTGAAAACAGTATTTGGTGAACATGCAGGAAGAGGTAGAATATGAAAGTAAACATTTATTATGGTGGACGGGGATTGTTAGATGATCCTACATTATATGTGTTGAATAAAATGGAAGAAGTATTGCAGGAACTTCGCGTGACGGTGGAGCGTATTAATATCTATGAGCATAAAAACGAGATTGCCACGCTTCCGCAGACGATGAAAGATGCCGATGGTATCATTCTTGCAACAACTGTTGAGTGGCTTGGAATAGGTGGCTATATGCAGCAGTTTTTGGATGCCTGCTGGCTGTATGGCGATAAGGAAAAGATAAAAACAACCTATATGCAGCCAATTGTTATGTCTACGACATATGGAGAACGGGAAGGTGAACTGACATTAGAGAGTGCCTGGGAGATCTTAGGTGGTCAGCCATGTCCGGGACTTTGTGGTTACGTTGAGGATCTGGTCAGTTTTGAGATGAATAAAGATTATACCGTTTTAATAGAGAAGAAGGCGGAGAATCTTTACCGGACGATTTCACAGAAAGTAAAATGTCTTCCGACCAGCAATCAGGCGGTAAAGCAGACAATATTAAGAACTCCGCAGTTAGAACTTACACCACAGGAGAGCGAGCAGTTGTCAAAGTATGTGTCAGATGATACGTATGTGAAAAAGCAGAAGGAAGATATCGAAGAACTTGCAACAATGTTTAAGGGGATGCTTGGAAAGTCAGAAAAAGAAGATGAAGAGGCTTATATTGAGACATTCCGTGAACAGTTTGCTCCGCAGCCTGAATTTAAGGCACGATACCTGTTTATCATAGAAGGCAGAAAAAAGCCATTGTTTTTAGAAGTAAATGAAGGTGAACTTACAATTCACTATGGACAGGAAGAAAATATTGATGTCTATGCGAAATTAAAACCGGAAGTTATGGATGGTATCGTAGATGGAAGGATGACATTTCAGAGGGCATTCATGACAGGAGAAATGACGGCAAAAGGAAATTTTAAGATTCTGCGTATGTTAGATACCATGTTTAAGTTTACACATTGATATAGAAAATCTGCAGGATGTTGTAGTAAATATGTCGATTGCGCAAATAAAAAGGAGTGCAAATGCACAGAAAATGGAGGATAATATGAGAGACGAAAATTGTATTTTCTGTAAAATTATTGGAGGAGAAATTCCATCCAATACGATTTATGAGGATGATGAATTCAAAGTGATTCTGGATGCGAGTCCGGCATCAAAAGGACATGCATTGATCCTGCCAAAGGAACATTATGCAGATATTTATGAGATCGATGAAAAGACAGCAGGACATGCAATGCAGCTTGCGAAGAAACTTGCAAAACATATGACGGACGTTTTAAAGTGTGATGGATTTAATATTGTACAAAATAATCATGAAATTGCGGGACAGACGGTATTTCATTTTCATATGCATCTGATCCCACGTTATAAAAATGCAAAAAATAATGATATTCTGATCTGGGATCATGAGGAGTTTACACCAGAAGAAATGGCAGAGATCAGAGATTCTCTGAAGATGTAGGGAATGTTGCCGGAAAAGCAGCTTTCTAGCTTATAATCACAAAATGAAAGAGGAACAGATATTATAAAGTACATATCCGTTCCTCTTATATCAGAAATTATTTTTTAGATGCGTCTAAGATCAATCCGATGATCGTATCAATGGAATTACGGCTGTTGCTGTTTTCCATTGCCTTAATATATTCTTCCTTTTTCTGGAAAACATGTTCAATTGCTTCAAGAAGTGTCGTATTTGACAGATCTTCTTCCTCTAACACATAACTAAATCCCTGGGAACGAAATGAATTTGCATTCAGAATCTGATCTCCACGGCTGGCAGCGGCAGAAAGAGGAATTAAAATATTTGGTTTGCGCAGTGCCAGAAGTTCGCAGATTGCATTTGCACCTGCACGGGAAATAACAAGATCTGCAAGAGCAAACATATCGGAAAGCTCTTTGTTTGCGTATTCAAACTGTGCATATCCGGTCGTTTCGGTTAATGTTTCATCCAGATTGTCTTTTCCACAGAGATGAATAACATTGTAATTTTTCAGAAGTTCAGGAAGCAGACCACGGATCGCTGTATTTATTATACGGGAGCCTGAGCTTCCGCCAACGATGAGTATTGTCTGTTTACTGTGATCTTTAAAATGACAGAGTGAAAAAGCATGCTCAGCATCGCCTGTTAAAAGCTCCTGACGGATTGGGGAACCGGTCAGTACAGCTTTTTCTTTCGGAAGATAAGAAAGTGTTTCAGGAAAATTACAGCAAACTTTTGTTGCGCTTGGAATAGCAAGTTTATTTGCAAGTCCCGGAGTCAGATCTGACTCATGTATAATTGCAGGAACTTTACAGTGTTTTGCTGCTAAAACTACCGGAACAGAGACAAATCCGCCTTTGGAAAAAACTACATCTGGTTTTATCTTCTTTAAAAGCCGGATCGACTGTGTATACCCTTTTAATACTTTAAATGGATCTGAAAAATTCTTAGGATCAAAATAGCGTCTTAATTTTCCAGAAGAAATGCCATAGTAAGGAACACCCTGTTCCTCAATCAGCCGTTTTTCAATCCCTTCATATGAACCTATATAAGAAATTTCAAAACCTTCATTACGCAAGGCTGGCATTAATGCGATGTTTGGTGTGACATGCCCTGCGGTACCGCCCCCGGTCATTACGATTTTTTTCATAGAATAATCCCTTTCCTGTAACATTTTGCACTTCCCTATTTATAATACCCTTATGCGTAAAAGTCAAGAAAAGACTTATAAAATAGAAAACAGCAGACAAAAGGGGCATAAAAAGCAGGCGGGTAAATGACTGAAAATGTCAAAAGTTGCGGTCAAAAAACAGTCAGAAGACCTTTTCAAACGGACTTGTTCTTTCTATAATTAATAAGAAAAAGGACAGTATGATCTATCGATAAGTCCGGAAAAGAGAGGTGGTATACATGGAACAGATAGGAATCTTTATAGCAGAATATGCAGAATGGCTTTATATAGGAAGCGGTATACTGATGCTGATCCTGCTGATTTATGTATTACACAGGATAAAAAAAGTGGAGCGGAGAAGCTTTTTGATGAACGAAGAAATCGAAAAAAAACTGCAGCAGATAGAAAATGATAGATGTGTGAAACAAACAGAGAAACAGGCAGAAAAGCAGATAGAAAGCAGGGCACAAAATACATTAGAAAAGGAAAAACAGGAAAGTGATCAGGATGCTGAGTCCGTGACAGTAATCCGTGATGTTATAGAGGAGGTTTTTTCTTAAAAAAGGAAGAAAATGTCAAACACTTGACATTTTAGTATTGCTTTGCTATAATCCACATTGTAATAAATCCGTAATAATTGTAACAAAGATGAATAAAACGAAACAAAGGTGTAATACTATTTACATAAGATGGTAAACACTGATGGAGGTTTTCTATGAATTTAAGAAAAAGAGCAATCAGCGGAATCATGCTTGCCGGTTCTATGGTAGTGATGTGCGCGATTGCAGATGCAGCCAGTACAGTTTCAGCAGAAGCAGTAGCGGTTGTAGCAGACACAAGGACGGACTTAGCTACAGATGGGACAGCAGGTGTTGTTGCACAGTTAAATCAGGTAAGTACAGATGCAGTAGAGATGGCAGCAGCAGGAGTTGAGAACTCCCAGACGATACTTGTTGCTTCGGCAGATGAGGAAGCGCAGGTAGCAGAAGATACAGAAGAAGCATCAGCAGTACAGGAAGAAACAGTATCCGTAGAGAAATCTGCGCAGGCTGATTCTAAGGAAGATGAAACGACGCAGGAAGCTGATGCCGTAGAAGATGTGCAGAATGCAGATGTGGATAGTGAAACAGACACTGAGAATACAGTGGATGTAGAAAATACAAAAGATATAGAAAATACAAAAGAGACGGAAAATATAGAAGATACAGAAAATATTCAGAATACCGAAAATGCCGAGTGGCAGAATCGTCTGATGGCAGATGTTGATGAATTTTTATATGTCAGAGCATCTGGGGATGCGGATGCAGAGATTATCGGTAAATTATATAAAGGTGATGTGGCAGATGTCGTTGAGAATGGAGATACATGGATCCATGTCGTATCCGGCGATGTTGATGGATATGTAAACAACGATTATTGTGTATCCGGCGAGGATGCACTTGCCTATGCACAGGAAAACGTTGAGACAGAGGCACAGGTTAATACGAATGGACTTCGTGTCAGAAATGCTGCATCGGAGGATGCATCTGTTATCGTTGCTGTTTCAGAGGGAACAACATTGACAGTTGATACAGACGCTGAGACAGAGGATGGATGGGTTGCTGTTAAATATAAAGGACAGACTGCATATGTCAGTGCGGATTATGTTACCACAGAACTTGCACTCGGTGAGGCAGTTACGATAGAAGAAGAAAAGGCGGCATTAGCAAAGAAAGCTGAGGAAGAGGCAGCAGCAAAAGCAGCACAGACGAAAGAGACAACTACTGTGCAGAATGCTTCAGTTTCAGCATCTTATGATGATGTAACACTTCTTGCAGCACTGATCCAGTGTGAAGCAGGTAACGAACTTTACGAGGGACAGCTTGCAGTTGGAGCAGTTGTTATGAACAGACTTCGTTCAGGTGCATATCCATCAAGTATTTCCGGTGTTATTTACCAGAGCGGACAGTTCCCACCAGCAGGGCAGGGAATGGTTGCAAGCATTGCAGCAAACGGACCAAAGAGCAGCTGCGTACAGGCAGCACAGCAGGCATTAGGTGGTTCCGATAATACAGGCGGTGCAACCTGTTTTTCAAGAGCAAGTTCCGGACGCGCTGGTGTTGTGATCGGAAATCATGTATTTTACTAAGATATAGATATTTATTTTCAGGCAGGTATTTTAATGAGATACCTGCCCTTTTTAATTCATAGGAAATTATGTCCTATGAATTAAAAAGCCCTCCGGGCAGCTCATGAAAATCCCTAAAAGGGATTGACAGATCAGAGAGAACACAGTATTATTTAAAGGAACTTCATACTGCAATGCTTTAAAGCGAAAAAGAAAAAGCGGCATGAAAAACAGATTGCAAGTTTTACGGGCAAAACTAATGTGAAAAAAGTAGTGCGCAGATAACAAAGAAGTCCTGTGAGGATAACAGTGACATAAAAGAAGATAGAGAAGGCGCAGAAACGGAGGATAATATGGAAATGGAAATGGAGTTCTTACGGAAACTTCCGACACCGGCAGAGCTGAAGGAAGAGTATCCGGTAAGTGCACAGGTCGTTGCTACGAAAGCAGAGCGTGATGATGAGATCCGCGCAATATTTGAGGGAAAAGAAGATAAATTGATTCTGGTGATCGGACCGTGCTCCGCAGACAATGAGGATGCGGTAATTGATTATATATCAAGACTTCGTAAAGTGCAGGACAAAGTTGCTGATAAGATTTTTATGATTCCGCGTATTTATACCAATAAACCAAGAACAATTGGAATCGGTTATAAAGGTATGCTGCATCAGCCGGATCCGGAGAAAGAGACTGATATGTTAAAAGGAATCATAGCCATCCGCCAGATGCATAAACGTGCAGTGGAGGAGACAGGATTTACCTGTGCGGATGAGATGTTATATCCGGAAAATCACAGATATTTATCAGATCTGCTTTCTTATGTAGCAGTAGGTGCACGTTCTGTGGAAAACCAGCAGCACAGACTGACAGCAAGTGGTGTGGGGATACCGGTAGGTATGAAGAATCCGACAGGCGGTGATATTGCTGTTATGATGAATTCCATCATTGCGGCACAGAACAGCCATACATTCTTATACCGTGGCTGGGAGGTAAAAACGCAGGGCAATCCATATACACATGCTATTTTAAGAGGTTATGTAGATAAATTTGGAAGAAATATCCCGAATTATCATTATGAAGATCTGCAGAACCTGTTAGAGCATTATGAGGATGCAAACTCATCCAGCAATCCGCTTGCCAATCCGGCAGTGATTGTTGATGCCAACCATTCTAATTCCGGCAAGAAATTTGAGGAGCAGATCAGAATCAGTAAGGATGTACTGCACAGTTGTAAGATGTCTGCTGATATTCATAAACTTGTCAAGGGACTTATGATTGAGAGTTATATAGAGGATGGAAATCAGAAAGTCGGCGGGCACTGCTATGGAAAGTCAATTACAGATCCTTGCCTTGGCTGGGAGAAAACAGAAAAACTCATTTATGAACTGGCAGAACTGTGGTAAAAAATATGTATCGGATTTTGATCGTAGAAGATGATGAAAGTATAGCACGAAGTGTAAAGACCCATCTGGAAAGCTGGAATTATGAAGTATGCTGTGCCGAAGATTTTTCAAATGTGACCGGCACATTTGCGGCATTTGATCCACAGCTTGTTCTGATGGATATCAAACTTCCTTTTTTTAATGGTTATCACTGGTGCAGTGAGATCCGTAAAGTTTCAAAAGTACCTGTTATTTTTGTATCGTCCGCATCGGATAATATGAATATTGTGATGGCGGTCAGTATGGGTGGAGATGATTTTATTGCAAAACCATTTGACCTTGAAGTGTTGACGGCAAAGGTGCAGGCGATGCTTCGGAGAACTTATGATTTTACCGGGCAGAGTGCTGTTTTAGAGCATAAGGGAGCTATGCTGAATCTGACAGAGGCAGCATTGTTTTATGAACAGAAAAAAATAGAATTGACCAAAAATGAATTTAAGATTTTACAGGTGCTTATGGAAAATAAGCAGAAAGTCGTTTCAAGAGATACTCTGATGGTAAAATTGTGGGAGAGTGACAGTTTTGTGGATGAAAATACACTTTCTGTTAATGTCAACCGGTTACGGAAAAAGTTAGAATCTGTTGGACTTTATGATTTTATTGTAACGAGAAAAGGAATCGGGTATCAGATCGGATGAGAGGTATTATTGCTTATATAAAAAGAAGTATTGGCTGGCTGTGCATTGTCATTGTGTGTGAAGTGATCATGATCGCAACGATGATGCTCAATGAAATAGCATTTGCAGAGATCCTCTATGGGATATTTATCTCGTTATTTTTATTGCTGATCCTTCTGGTCTTTGATGCAGCAAGGTATTACAGGCATTATCAGAAAATAAAAGAATTGGAACATAGCATCATGCTTTCCACAGATGGAATGCCGGAAACTGCAGATCTGTTGGAAAATGAGTATCAGAAGCTGCTTCGGATACTGGCAGATGAATATACAGGACTGCAGAGTCAGGCGGCTGCCAGACAGAAAGATATGCAGGAATATTATGCCATGTGGGTGCATCAGGTCAAGACGCCGATCGCTGCGCTGCGTCTTCTGCTTCAGAATAAAAATGAAGATGGAAAGATGACAGAGGAACTTTCCGAACTGTTTGATATTGAACAGTATGTGGAAATGGCATTGCAGTATCAGCGTCTCGATTCAGAAACAACGGATTTTGTATTTGAAGAGACCGATCTGGATGAGATCATACGGGGGGCTGTAAAAAAATATGCAAGACAGTTTATTGCAAAAAAAATCAGTCTATGTTATGAACCGGTTGAAACAAGCGTAGTTACGGATAAAAAATGGCTTTCATTTGTTATAGAACAGGTAATATCAAATGCAGTTAAATACACAAAGACAGGAAGCATTAAGATTTATCTGGAAGATGGAGATGGAACCATGTCGGTGCCTTTGCCTGAAATCGCCCATGCAAAAAAGACAGAAATGGGAAACGGCAGTACAAGTTCGGTTTGCCTTGTCATCGAAGATGCCGGAATCGGAATCCGTGCAGAAGATCTGCCCCGTATCTGTGAGATGGGATATACCGGATGTAATGGACATGAAGGGCAGCATTCGAGCGGAATCGGTCTGTATCTGTGCAGTCGTATTTTGAAAAAACTGGGACATACATTTGCGATCACATCAAAAGAGGGTGTTGGGACAGTCGTAAAAATCGGTTAAAACTATTATTTCAAAAAATAAAGCAGTATCATATAACAGAAAATGCAATCTTACGATAATGTAAGATACAGCAGGGAAATGTAAGCTGATTCGATAGCTTGCATTTCCCTCTTTTGTTATACTTGATACAGTCCTTAAGGAAATGAAACAAGACTGCTGTGATAAAAATAATGATGACTGCAGGAACAATCTGAGCATAGAAAAGACAGGGAGGAGTCTGAAATGGCACTTTTAGAGGTAAACAATTTAAAGAAAATATATACTACGCGGTTTGGAGGAAACCAGGTAGAGGCATTGAAATCCATGAATTTTTCTGTGGAAGAAGGAGAGTATGTGGCGATCATGGGAGAGTCCGGATCAGGGAAAACAACACTTCTTAACATTCTTGCCGCACTGGATAAACCGACTGCAGGAGAGGTCCTTTTGAATGGAAAAAATATCGTAACGCTTCGCGAAAAAGAAATCTCTGCATTCAGAAGGGATCATCTTGGATTTGTATTTCAGGATTTTAATTTATTAGATCAATTCTGCCTGAAAGATAACATTCTGCTTCCACTGGTACTTGCAGGAGTAAAACCGGAGCAGATGGAGCCGAAAGCATACCCTCTTGCAAAAAAACTTGGGATTGAAGAACTTTTGGAAAAATATCCATATGAGATTTCCGGCGGGCAAAAACAGCGCGTGGCAGTTGCACGTGCACTTATCACAGATCCGCAGCTGATCTTAGCGGATGAACCGACCGGGGCACTTGATTCAAAAGCGACAGACAGTATTCTGTCATTGTTTAATCAGATCAATGAGGACGGACAAACGATCCTTATGGTGACACACAGCATCAAAGCGGCAAGTCATGCGAAACGTGTGCTGTTTATTAAAGATGGGGAAGTATTTCATCAGTTGTACAGGGGAGATATGAGTATCGAAGAACTTTATGCGAAAATATCTGATACACTCACAATTTTAACGACAGGTGGTGAGCGTCATGAATAGACTTTATCTGAGGCTTGCATGGAGCAATCTGAAAAACAGCAGACAGTTTTATCTGCCGTATGTGATCGCTGGGATGCTGTCAGCCATGATGTTCTATACGATGTGTGCGATCCAGGGAAATGATGGACTTTCGAAAATGCGCGGGGGCAGCAGTGTCCAGATAGTTCTATATTTTGGTGTGGTCGTTGTCGGTGTGTTTGTCAGCATCTTTTTATTTTATACGAACAGTTTCATTATGAAACGCAGAAAAAAAGAACTTGGAGTTTATAATATTCTTGGTATGGAAAAAATCCACGTTGCCAAAATTATGGCGTGGGAAACAGTATTTTCCTTTTTGATCGCAGTTGGCGGAGGTCTGATAACTGGAATCGTATTTCAAAAATTACTTACCATGTTTTTATACCGGCTGACCGGTCTTGAGGCGGCGATCCCATTTTATATTTCAGGATGGGGATGCCTTCATACCGCTGAGATGTTTGGTGCTATTTATGTGTGTATCCTTCTTTATAACCTGATGCAGATCCGGCTTTCGAATCCGGTAGAACTGCTTCACAGCGGAAACACTGGAGAACGTGAACCAAAAACAAAAATCATTCAGGCGGTTCTTGGAATTTTATGTATTGTAACCGGTTATTATATCGCGATTACAACGGATAATCCGGTAAAAGCGGTCAGTCTGTTTTTTGTGGCGGTTATGTTAGTTATTGTCGGAACCTATTTCCTTTTTAATGCCGGCAGTATTGCATTTTTAAAATTGCTGCGGAAAAATAAACGTTATTATTATCAGACCAGACATTTTACAACGGTTTCCGGCATGATCTACCGGATGAAGCAGAATGCAGTGGGACTTGCCAATATCTGTATTTTATCTACAATGGTACTTGTTGTGATCTCGATGACAGTGTGTATGTATGCAGGAATCGAAGATGAGTTGAAAACACAGTATCCGGCAGAGCTTGAACTGATATTTTATGATCCGGATGGACAGCAGGATGCACAGACATTTAACCGGATGGCAGATGAAATTGAGCGTGTGATAAAAGAGAATGGAAGAGTTATCACAGGAAAACAGAAAGGAAGCTATGTAGGAACTGCGGTGGCGATGACCGGAAATAAAATTACGGCACTGGATCGATCTGCTATGGATTTTTCTAATATGTATGTACTGGAGATTATGACAAAAGACGGCTTTGAGGAATATATGCAGGAAACGATCCCGGATATACCGGATGGAAGTGTGGCAGTGATGATGGATTCTGTATATGAGCAGGATACGATCGTAATGGGAAATACAGAGTATCCTGTGGAACAGTCCATGAAATTTCCAATAAGAGATGCAGTGTCAGAATTTGTGGGTGGTTCGGTTATCCTTATCGTAAAAGACGAAAACGCGTTGGAGAATATGCGAAAGCAGCTTGCGGCTATGGAGACAGAAGCATATGGGGAAGAGCGGACTGTGGATCTTACTTATGTAATGAACTTTGACATGAGCGGATCAGGAGAAGAAAAAATCGCCTGCGCCAATGCTGTGCGGGAACGTGTCAGTGAATGGCAGAATGATGAGACGAATCCTAAGACCATGCGATTGGACTGCAATGTAATATCGAGAGCAGAGGGACATATTGATTATGAGACGAGCAATGGCGGATTACTTTTCCTGGGGCTGTTTTTAGGAAGCATGTTTTTAATGATCACAGTACTTATTATTTACTATAAACAGATATCAGAGGGCTATGAGGATAAAGAACGGTTTGCCATTATGGAAAAAGTCGGAATGAGCAACGAAGAGGTAAAAGCGACGATCCGTTCCCAGGTGCGTATGGTATTTTTCCTGCCACTTGCTACGGCGGCATGCCATCTTGCAGCCGCATATCCGATGCTGAAAAAACTGCTTGCTCTGGTGTCATTGTATAATGGAACTTTATTTGCATGGTGCTTAGCCGGTACGGTGCTGGTATTTGGTCTGATCTATCTGGCAGTTTTTATAATTACATCAAAAAGTTATTACAAAATTGTGGGAAATCAGGTATAACTTATAAGTAAGAGAAAATTACAGAAAATGAGGATGATCATGAAACAGGTAAAAAATATCATATTTGATGTGGGAGATGTCCTGCTTTCTTACCGGTGGAAATATATGCTGATGGATTACGGATTCACAGAGGAAGAGGCAGTGCGTATTGGAACGGAAATGTTTGATGATCCGGAAGGATTGTGGGGACTGCTTGATCTTGGGACAGTTTCACAGCAGGAGATCATTGAACGTTATTGTAAAAAATATCCAAAGGATGAAAAAGTGATCCGCTGGTTTATCGGGCATGGAGAGTATATGCCTGTGGCAAGGCCGAAAGTCTGGGAACTTGTGCACAAACTTAAAGAACAGGGATATAAAGTGTATCTGTTATCGAATTATTCAGAGGAATTATTTAAAAAGCACACAGAATATGCAGATTTCATGAATGATATTGATGGACTGATCGTTTCCTATATGATTCACAAGGCAAAACCGGACCGTGCAATTTATGAGGCACTCTGTGAAAAATACAGATTAGAACCATCAGAATGTCTGTTTTTTGATGACCGTCTGGAAAATGTGCAGGCAGCAGTAAACTACGGTATGCAGGCAAAGCAGGTGTTGTCAAAAGAGGGACTTGTGGAGGATCTGGAAAAAATAGTACAGGGATGTGAGATCTTTTAGTATCAAAAAAGCTGTGAAATGCATGAAATAAGCACTTCACAGCTTTTATTAAGCAGACAACGGGAATCGAACCCGCCTCCTCAGCTTGGGAAGCTGATATACTACCGATGTACTATGTCTGCCCATAATGAAATAACTACTAATTATTATAGCAAAACGAAAAAAGATTGCAACCGTTTTTTCGGCGGTGTAAACTGAGAAAAAAGAAATTGGAGGATACGATAACAATATGAAATATCCAGAATTTTTACCGGAAAACGGAACGATTGGCTTTGTGGCACCGTCTTTTGGATGCAGCATAGAGCCGTATTATACAGCATTTTTGAATGCGCAGAAAAAATTTGCCGAAATGGGGCATAAATCAGATCTTGGACCAAACTGTTATGCATCAGATGGAATCGGTATCAGCAATACACCGGAGGCATGCGGGGCGGAGCTGACCGAATATTACTGCAGTGATAAAAATGATATTTTAATCTCCTGCGGCGGTGGAGAGCTGATGTGTGAGATTTTAGATAAGGTTGATTTTGACAAGATCAGGAAGGCAAAACCAAAGTGGTATATGGGATTTTCAGACAATACCAATATGACATTCCTGCTTACGACATTGTGTGATACTGCATCGGTGTACGGACCGTGTGCGGCAGCTTTTGGCATGGAGCCATGGCATGAAAATCTGTGGGATGCTTATCATCTTCTGCGCGGACAGCAAAACAGTGTACATGGTTACGCATTGTGGGAAAAAGACAGCAAAAAAGACGAGGAGCATCCGCTTGAAGCGTATAATGTGACAGAAGAGAAGAGACTTATGGTATATCTGCCACAGGAACAGAATTTGGAACATAATGCTGCACAGACGGGCGGCAAATCAAAAATCGAGGTGCATCCTGCAGAAAATCTGCAGAAGAAGATAAACATGCAGGGAAGACTGCTTGGTGGCTGTATGGACTGTCTGGTCAATCTGCTCGGAACAGAATTTGATAAGGTAAAGGAATTTACAGAGAAATATCAGGATGATGGGATCATCTGGTTTTTGGAATCTTGTGATCTGAACGTGATGTCTATCCGCAGAGCGGTCTGGCAGATGAAACATGCCGGATGGTTTTCGCATGTAAAGGGATTTCTGATCGGAAGACCGGCGGTATTTGGACAGGAAATGATGGGATTAGACCAGTATCATGCAGTTACAGATCTGCTTGCGGAATATCAGGTACCGGTCATTATGGATGCAGATATCGGACATATTCCACCAATGATGCCGCTTGTCTGCGGCAGTTATGCAGATGTCAGCATCATTGGAAATCAGTTAAATGTAAATATGACGTGGAAATAAAAAGAATCGTTATAATATGACATTTACATTTTTGCCTATGCCTGTGTTCAGTAATGTATTCAGATCAGCAGTTACCGATGTGACAGATGCAATATTCAGAGCATTTGTGGCAGTCGTATCGGTATCTGCGGAGCTGGTGTTATCTGTGGAAACAGAAGAGGATGACTGATTTCTGGCATTGCGCTTTGCAAGTGCATCATTGTATTCGATCTGTGTCAGGATATTGCTTCTGTTTTCAAGGCGTCTGGCATAGGAATTAACACGCTGCATATATTCGGAATCTGAGGAAAACAGAGATTCAAACTTTGAAATATCGGCAGAGCCAAAAAGGGAGCTGCGGGATTCAAGTGTTCCGTTATCTTTTACGGTAATACCGATCTTATCGAGCTGGTCAGCGTATTCAGCGGTAATATTTTTCAGACTTTTCTGTGTGTTTTTGATGGTACGGTCGTCTGAATTACCGGAAGAATTAAGCATATTATTATAAGTGCTGATAAATGCGGAAACATTGTTTCTTATATTTGCAGCGTTATCGTCATCATATGTAAATGAGCCAAGGGAACGTACTGCACGGCGCAGTGCATGTGCATCGGCACCTGTCAGTGTGGAGTTGGACAGGTTGCTGCGTGAAGTAGTGGTACGTGCATCAGCATTTGAAGCATAAAAACGGCGCATATAATAAGACGTACCAAGTGTTGTTCCGGCTCCGACATAAGCGGTATTGGACATAGGACAGCCCTCCTTAAAAATCATCTGATATATGTTTCGGTCGAAAAGCGTAGATAATTAACCGTGGCATTGAAAAATTATTTGCGATATACTACTATAGAAACAGCAGAAATTTTATGACAGGAGGAAGAAAATTATGGAGATAATGGTTTGGCTGGCATTGATCGTATTTTTTGTGGTATTAGAGATCGCTACCGTTGGACTGACTTCAATCTGGCTGGCAGGAGGAAGCCTTGCAGGATTAATCTGTGCAGCATTTGGAATGGGGATTGTGGGACAGATCATCGTATTTGCAGTGGTATCATTTGTACTGCTTTATTTTACAAGACCATGGGCACTGAAATATTTGAAACCGCATCTGGTCAGGACAAATTATGAGGAGGCAGTCGGGAAAAATGTCTGTGTTACGGAACAGATCAATAATGTAAAAGGAACCGGAACGGCTGTTATGAATGGACTGGAATGGACTGCCCGTTCGGTGGATGATGACAAAATCTTTGAACCGGGAGAGATCGTTACGGTAAAAGAAATCAAAGGTGTCACTCTCTATGTGACGGAGAGTAATGAGATGCCTAAAATGCAGAAAAGTGAAAAAAAAGAGGAATTATAAACATAGAAATAGAAAATGGACAGGATGATAAAGACCTGTTGCCTGGGACATAGAATGGAGACAGAAATGAAGCTTGGAATGGTATTTGAAGGTGGTGCAAACCGCACCGTTTTTTCCTGCGGAGTAATGGATAAATTTTTAGAAGAAGATATTATGCCGGATTATTATATCGGTGTTTCCGCAGGAATGGCGTATGGATTGTCATATCTTTCAGGGCAGAAAGGGCGCAATCTTGAACTGATGGAAAAATATATGGCAGATAAGCGCTATATGGGAATGCGCCATCTGTTAAACCGCAAGGAACATGCGTATTACAATACAAAATTTGTATTTGAGGAAGTACCAAATGAACTGCTTCCTTTTGATTATGATGCGCTGGCACGTTTTCCGGGCGAGATTGAGGCAGCAGTCACAAATATTCATACAGGCAAAGCAGAATATATGGAAGTGCCGCGTGGAAAAGATATGAGAGATCTTCTGGTTGCGACCTGTTCACTGCCGATCCTGTTCCAACCGGTAAAACTCGGCAGACATTATTATTTAGACGGTGGACTTGCAGATTCCATTCCGTATGAGCATGCCTTAGAAAAAGGATGTGAGAAAATCGTTGTGGTTCTTACGAGAGAACGCGGATATGTAAAGAAAAAAGAAAAAGCTGCGGGAGTCATGAACCGTCTGTATCAGCGTTATCCGAAAATTGTGGAAGATATGAAACTGCGTGCGGAGCGTTATAACGCCTCCATGGAGAAACTGATGCAGCTGGAAAAAGAGGGAAAAGTATTTGTGATCGCTCCGGAATCGACTTATGGAGTCGGCAGGACGGAGACAGATACCGTAAAGTTACGCAGACTTTATGATGAAGGATACCGTATTGCTACGGAACAGACAGACGCCCTTTGCGCTTATCTGAATAAATAATGCAAAGGAGAAAAAAGATGAACATTGTATTTCTGGACGCAAAGACGATCGGGGAAGACATTGATCTCTCCGGATATGACAGACTTGGAACTGTTGTAAAATATGGATTTTCCACAGCCGAGGAGGCAAGAGAGCGCACAAAAGATGCGGATGTGGTAATTGTGAATAAAGTGCAGATCAATGAGGCGTCGATCGGTGAGGCAGAACATTTAAAACTGGTCTGTGTCACCGCAACCGGAACAAACAATCTGGATAAGACATATCTGGATGAACATGGCATTGCATGGAGAAATGTTGCCGGATATTCCACGGAAACTGTAGCGCAGCACACATTTGCCCTGTTATTTTATCTCTGGGAAAAATTAAGATACTATGATGATTATGTCAAATCAGAAAAATATGTCGGAGATATCACATTTACTCATTTTGACAACGTATTCCATGACTTGAATGGCAAGACCTGGGGAATCATCGGACTTGGCGCGATCGGACGCAGAGTTGCTGATATTGCAAAAATGTTTGGCTGTCATGTGATCTATTATTCCACGACCGGAAAGAATAACCAGCCGGGGTATGAGCGTGTAGAGTTTGAGGAACTGCTTGCAAAATCAGATATTATATCGGTACATGCACCGCTGACGGAACAGACAGAGGAATTAATGAATGCAGCGGCATTTTCAAAAATGAAACCATCTGCCATCTTCTTAAATCTTGGAAGGGGACCGATCGTGGTTGAGAAAGATCTTGCAGATGCACTGGAAAATAAAACGATTGCAGGAGCAGGACTTGACGTGCTTACCGTAGAGCCGATGAGTGCAGAAAATCCATTAAAACGGATCAAAGACAGTAACCGCCTGATCATCACTCCTCATATTGCATGGGCAAGCCTTGAGGCACGTACCAGACTGATGAAGATCATTGAAGGTCAGATCCGTGATTTCTTCGGTGAAGATAATAAATAAAAGAAAAGGTACGATTTGTGAACCATCAGTCGTCATGAATAAAAATACCGCGCAGATCTGCGCGGTATTTTTATTCAAAGATTTTGTCAGCTCCGAAAGACTTTTAAAAATTGAACTGGAAAATTGCACGGTCACTATTTCTGGCATTCAGCTTGGAATCGTTGAACTTAATCCGCTGTGGAAAGAAAGATTTCCATATTCTTCTAAGAATTTCTGTATGGCGGCATCCTGCTTTGCTGAATCGGCACCGGCATGAAGTGCAGTGTGCAGTGAGAGGATGCGGGACAGATACAGTTTTTTGGATCGGTTATATAAATCAAAGAAGCTCTCATGGGAAATAAGGGAAGAATCCCATGGGTTTGTCCATTTCGCATGTCTCAGATTGAATGGATCTGTGCGGAAAAATAAAGTGTCACTTGGAATCAGCGGTGAAAATAAAGGATATCCGAGACAGATCCGTTCGGTCAGCCGGACAATGGCTTTTTTCTTACCGGAGTCGTCGTGCATGAGCCACAGACCAAACTGCATGGAAAAAATGGCAAGATACATGGTGTATTTGCGGAATTTGACATCCGGGAAAGCATAACGGTAAGCGTAATAGAGCATACTTGCAATAACATACTTCTGGCGGTGTGTCAGCCGGATCGTGTCCTCCGGATGGAAATTACATGGCTGACGGTGCAGTTTCATGTCGAGCAGTGCAGTATCAATATCCGTTTCCAGATAGGCATGCCTTGAAAAATATGCTTTTTCCTTTTTATCTTTAAAATGCGTCATAGCATAAATATATGGATGACATATCGTATCTAAGGTATAGTGTCCGAGAAAACCCATCAGGTAGGCTTCTGCGATATTAAGATCTGTGCAGGACGAAAACTGGCTGCGACTTTCGATCAGACCCTGGAAAAAAGCACCGGTTTCGCAGACATGGGCAAGTGCACCGATATTATGACCTTCCAGTACATAAGAAGGAAGGTAATAAAAGAAAATATCAGGTCCCTGAAGTCCAAGACCATAAGCAGTACGATTATAATAAAGATTCTTTTTTAAAGAATTATTTTTCAGGTTATGATAAACCTCTCTTCCGAATATATAATGGGTAACATATCCAGGCATGATCAAAAATCTCCTTTCCATGAAATAAACCACCGTTATTATAACCAGTTTGGAAAGAACTGTTAAGCATAGCCGGAAAGATTTAAGAAAAAAGTAATAATCGTTGATTGACAAATTCATTTAAAATAATATAATGTTACGTAGTTATTAATACTATGTAATGTAGTATCAATGCTATGCAAATATTGTCTGATGTAGTCGGAAAATAGACAAAATTGCAAATTTGTATATTAGATGGCTACATTGAAAAGTCATTGCATATTTAAAAAGGAGTGTATTTTTTTTATACTTGCATCTAGTAAGAGAATGTGAAAAAGATAACGGAGGTCGGAGTTATGGCTAATTTAGCACTGACAGTAGAGAGAAAAGCATTCAGCGTCGCAATCGATGCTGCATTAAAAAGTTTGAACAAGGATCGTGAGAAAGGATTATTACAGATCGTAGATCTTACAGAGAAATTTATGGGAGATAACTTTCGTAAAGAGGCTTATGATGGTGTAAGAAAAATGATCCAGAATCCGGATCACAAATGGATGCGTTATGTAAACCGCCTGTTAGATGAGACAGATCCGCATGTTGCGAAGATGACGGCATTAAACCTTGGATTTCAGGCTGCATTTTATGGAACAAAGACCATTCGTAAAATGAGAGAGGTTCATGGCTGCAATATTCCATGGCTGATCTTAATGGATCCAACTAGTGCATGTAACCTTCACTGTACCGGATGCTGGGCAGCTGAATATGGTAATAAATTAAATCTTTCTTTTGATGAACTTGACAGTATCGTAACACAGGGAAAAGAACTTGGTATTTATTTTTATATGATGACCGGTGGAGAGCCATTGGTTCGTAAAGCAGATATCATCAAACTTTGTGAGAAACACAATGACTGTGCATTCCACTGTTATACAAACGGAACACTTGTAGACCAGAAACTCTGTGATGACATGAAACGTGTCGGTAACCTTTCCTTATCCATAAGTCTTGAGGGATTTGAGGATGCAAACGATTTCCGCCGTGGAAGTGGTGTATATGGCAAAGTCATTCGTGCAATGGATCTTTTACATGAGAACGGATTGATTTTCGGAAACAGTGTATGCTATACTAGCAAAAACATGGATGCTGTTACATCTGACGAGTTCTTTGATCTTCTGATCGAGCATGGAAGCCGTTTCGCTTGGTATTTCCATCTGATGCCGGTAGGTATGAAGGCAGCTCCGGATCTGATGCCGACCAAAGAACAGCGTGAATATATCTATCACAGAATCCGTGAGGTTCGTGCGATGGAAGGTGGAAAAGAGATCTTTGTTATGGACTTCCAGAATGATGGTGAGTTCGTAGGCGGATGTATCGCTGGAGGAAGAAACTACTGTCATATCAACCCGAAGGGGGATGTGGAACCATGTGTATTCATTCATTACTCCGGTGCAAATATCCGTGAGAAATCACTGTTAGAGTGCTTAAAACAGCCGTTATTCATGGCATACAGAGATAACCAGCCGTTCAATGAGAATATGCTTCGTCCATGCCCGATGCTTGAGAATCCTGAGATCTTACAGCGTATGGTACATGAAACAGGTGCACACTCCACAGATGTTGAGGAGGCAGAGCCGGTAGAACATTTATGTGGAAAATGTGAGGCATATGCATGTGAATGGAAAGAGACTGCGGACAGACTCTGGAAGGAGCATCCATACAAACAAAAAGGCTACACCAATTTCAAAAAGAAATAAGTTTTGTTCACAGTTGCAGTGTGAGCAGCAATAATAAGGGGCGATTGTTATCAGTAAAATACAAAAGCAGCTTTTAAAATGGGGACTGGTTCTGGCAGTCATTGGTATTATCGTGTATACTTTCCGTGATTCGGCAGGACCGATTTTAGAACAGCTTACGAAAACATCACCAGCCGTTGTCATTGGCATTTGTCTGATGGCAGCGGTATATCAGATCATAGAAGGCATTATCACGACCGTGCTCGCAAAGCAGTATCGGTCGTCTTTTGCATATAAAAATGGTATTACGAATGCGTTCCTTTGTTCTTTTTACCGGGTGGCAACGTTAGGAAGCGGTTCCGGAGTTGCAGCGATCATTTATCTGGGTGAGCATGGAATTGAATATGGCGGGGGATTTGGACTGTATATGATACAGTATGCGCTCCACAAAATAAGCATTGCATTGTTTTCTGCAATCTTTTTTGTGATGAACTGGGAATTTATGAGAAACTGGTTTGGTGATTATGCGGGACTTTTAGCTGCCGGATATGTGCTTACACTGGTGATCACACTTGGGTTGTTTTTATTCTGCTGTTCGAACCGGTTTCATCATCTGATCTGCCGGCTGCTTGACTTCGCAAATCAGAAATTTCATGGAAAATTTGAAATAATGGCAGAAGAGATCAAAAGGCAGTGCATGATGCTTGAGGATGCTTCGAACCATCTGATGAAAAACAAAAAAGTTACCACAGAGGTGATCTTTCTTTGCCTGTTGAAATGCTGTTTCTGGTACGGAATACCGTATCTTCTTTTTAAAGGTGTCCGGTTTCAGGAAAATCCTGCACTGACTCTGGCGCAGGTGCTTGCGATCACGTCACTGTCTGTCATGCTTGCGGCAGTGATTCCATCACCGGCAGGAATCGGATCGACAGAATTTGTTTTTACCAGCCTGTTTGCAGGGATCGTCGGGACAGGTATGGCGGGATCAGCGTCACTTCTGTACCGTTTTGGCACATTTGTATTTCCATTTTTAGTGGGTACAGTTGTTGTGATTGTAAGGCATATCCGCAGGAAGAGAGCTTCTGAAGATCTCATCTGAAAAGATTAGTTGTAATCTCAAAGTAAATATAGTAATATGAATAAAGGCACAAAACAGATAGTATACTGTATTTAAAATTGAATTTAGGGAGGAGTTTCGTATGCCAGGAGTAATTGTAGCACTTATTATTTTAATTATCGTAGCACTGCTGATCGCAGTATCCTGTGTTAAGATCGTTCCGCAGGCAACTGCATGCGTGGTAGAACGTCTGGGAGGTTATCTTGCAACATGGTCTGTAGGTATTCATTTCAAAGCACCGTTTATCGACCGTGTGGCAAAGAGAGTTGTGTTAAAAGAGCAGGTGGTAGATTTCCCGCCGCAGCCGGTTATCACAAAAGATAACGTAACGATGCAGATCGATACTGTTGTATATTTCCAGATCACAGATCCAAAACTTTATGCATATGGAGTGGAAAATCCGATCATGGCGATCGAGAATCTGACAGCAACCACACTGCGTAACATCATTGGTGATCTTGAACTTGATGAGACACTGACATCGAGAGAGACAATCAACACGAAGATGAGATCTTCTTTAGATGTTGCGACTGATCCATGGGGAATCAAAGTCAACCGTGTTGAGTTAAAAAATATCATCCCTCCTGCAGCAATTCAGGATGCGATGGAGAAACAGATGAAAGCAGAGCGTGAGCGCCGTGAAGCGATTCTCCGTGCAGAAGGTGAGAAAAAATCAACGGTACTTGTTGCAGAAGGTAAGAAAGAATCCGCAATTCTTGACGCAGAGGCTGAAAAACAGGCAGCGATCTTACGTGCAGAAGCCAAAAAAGAGGCAACGATCCGCGAGGCAGAAGGTCAGGCAGAGGCTATTCTTAAAATCCAGCAGGCAAATGCGGACGGACTTCGCATGATCAAAGAAGCAGCACCGGATCAGAACGTGATCCAGTTAAAGAGTTTAGAGGCATTTGCAAAAGCAGCAGATGGAAAAGCAACCAAGATCATTATTCCGTCTGAAATCCAGGGAATTGCTGGTCTTGCAAAATCTGTTACGGAAATTGCAGCAGATCATAAATAAAATCAAAAAAGTTTATCAGAACGGATGGTGCGCATGTTGTACCATCCGTTGTGGCATAAAAAGATAATATACACAGCCATGTAAAGGAGATAGAAAGACATGAATTTAAAAGGACGTAATTTTTTAAAATTAATGGATTTTACACCAGAAGAGATTACATATATGATCGACCTTGCAGCGGATCTGAAAGCAAAGAAAAAACAGGGTATTGCGCATGATTGTCTGACAGGAAAAAATATCGCACTTATTTTTGAAAAGACAAGCACCAGGACACGTTGTTCTTTTGAGGTGGCAGCCCATGATCTTGGCATGCATGTAACTTACTTAGATCCTTCGGGTTCCCAGATCGGCAAAAAAGAGAGCATTCCGGATACCGCTCGTGTGTTGGGACGTATGTTTGATGGTATTGAATATCGTGGATATGGACAGGATATCGTGGAAGAGCTTGCAGAATATGCCGGTGTGCCGGTATGGAATGGTCTGACCAATGAATTTCATCCGACTCAGATGCTTGCCGATATGCTGACGATCCGTGAGCATCTTGGCAGATTAAAAGGTGTGAGACTGGTTTACATGGGTGATGCCCGCTATAATATGGGTAATTCCCTGATGGTGACTTGTGCAAAACTTGGTATGGATTTTGTTGCATGCACAAGCAAAAAGTATTTCCCGGATGCAAAACTGGTAGAGTACTGTGAAGGTGTTGCAAAAGAGACAGGAGCAACCATTACACTGACAGAAGATGTCAAAGAGGGCACAAAAGACGCAGATGTTATTTATACGGATGTATGGGTATCCATGGGTGAACCGGATGAGATCTGGGAGGAACGTCTTCATGATCTGATGCCATATCAGGTAAATGCGAAAGCTATGGCAAATGCAAAACCGGATGCCATTTTCATGCACTGTCTGCCTGCATTCCATGACTTAAAGACCAAGATCGGCAAAGAAGTTTATGAGAAGTTTGGTTACAGTGAATTAGAAGTAACGGATGAAGTATTTGAGAGTAAACAGTCTGTCGTATTTGATGAGGCAGAAAACCGTATGCATACGATCAAAGCAGTCATGTTTGCAACACTTGGTGGAGAACAGTGTGAAAAATAAGTGTATCAGACAAAAATGGAGGACACTAGATGAGGACGCAGCTACTAGCGGCATTAAAGGAAGCTGATGATTATATTTCCGGACAGGAACTGTGTGAGCGTTTCGGCGTATCGCGCACTGCAATCTGGAAAGCGGTAAAACAGTTAAAAGAAGCGGGATATGTGATCGAGGCGGTGCAGAATAAAGGATACAAGATCGTGTCGACACCGGATTGTCTGAATAAGGCAGAATTGGAAAGCATCCGGAAAACAAAATGGGCAGGACGTGAGATCTTTTATTTTGATACGATAGATTCTACCAATACAAAGGCAAAACAGCTTGCAGAGGAAGGTCATCCGACTGGTACACTGGTCGTTGCGGAGAAGCAGGAAGCCGGACGCGGCCGCCGTGGAAGAGGATTTGAATCTCCGGCAGGAGTCGGAATATTTATGACGCTGGTGCTCAAACCGGATTTTGCCCCTGACCGTGCTTCCATGCTGACACTGATCGCAGCACTTGCGGTATCGAAAGCGATATCGGAGAAAACAGGCGTAGACGCAGGTATTAAGTGGCCGAATGACATTGTGATGAACGGCAGAAAAGTCTGCGGAATCTTAACGGAGATGAGTGCACAGTTAGATTACATCAATCATGTTGTCATTGGAATCGGTATCAATGTCCAGAATCAATCATTTCCAAAAGAGATTGAACAGATAGCAACCTCGATCCTGATGGAGACCGGTTTACGTGTGAACCGCGCAGAACTGATCGAGGCAGTATTAGAGCAGTTCGAACGATATTATGAGATATTCTTAGAGACAGAAGATTTAAGCGGCCTGGTAAAAGAATACAATGCGCACCTGATCAATATGCAAAAACAGGTCAGAGTGTTAGATCCAAAAGAGCCTTATGAGGCGAAAGCAATGGGAATCACGCCGCATGGCGAACTGATCGTGGATACTTGGGAAGGCAGAAAACTGGTATCCTCCGGCGAAGTTTCCGTGAGAGGAGTATACGGATATGTCTGAGAGAGAAGAAGTGGTGCTCTGCGGAGCGAGCGCTTACAATAAAAAATTTTATCTGAATCAGGATTTCAAGGGACTTCCGGATTCAATCAAAGATGAATTAAAGATCATGTGTGTTCTTTTTACGGAAGATATCGGTGGTATTTTTCAGGTAGTCTTTGATGAGGAGGGCAATCTGGAGTTTCGTACTTCCAGTGATGAGAATGATCTTTTATATGATGAGATCGGCTGTGGGTTAAAGATACGTGAACTGCAGCGTACAAAAGAAGAACTGCTTCGTGCTTTGGAAATGTATTATAAAGTGCTATATATTGGCATGGACGAATCAGAAATGTAAAGAAAAAGGTAGGAAAATACGATGGTAATCACGATTGACGTAGGAAATACAAATATCACAGTGGGTGTATTCCGTGGGGATGAGGTAATGGCAAGTTTTCGTATCACGACGAAGATGCCGCGTACATCGGACGAGTATGGAATGCTTTTGTCAAATCTGTTAGAGCAGAATAAGATCAGACATGATGACATCGAGGATGCAATCATAGCTTCTGTTGTTCCAAATGTGATGCATTCCTTAGAGGGTGCGATCATCAAATATTTTGGTATCAATCCGATCATTGTGGAGCCGGGTACCAAAACAGGAATCCGCGTGGTAACCGAGAACCCGCGGCAGATCGGTGCAGACCGTATCGTGGATGCGGCAGCAGCATATGAGCTGTATGGCGGACCGGTACTGGTACTTGATTTTGGCACTGCCACTACTTATGATCTGGTCGATAAAAACGGAGCATTTGTTTCCGGGGTAACTGCACCGGGAATCCGCATTTCTGCAAAAGCGTTGTGGGAAGATGCGGCAAAACTGCCGGAGATCGAGATCCGCAAACCGGAGAGCATTCTTGCAAAAGAAACGATCTCAAGTATGCAGGCAGGACTGGTATATGGACAGATCGGACAGACAGAATATATTGTAAAAAATATGATCAGAGAGGCTGACATGGGAGAGGTCAAGGTGGTCGCAACCGGCGGTCTTGGACGTATCATTGCAAATGAGACAGATGTGATCGATGTATATGATCCGAACCTGACTTTAAAAGGAATGAACCTTATTTATAAGAAACAGAACCGTAAATCCGGTAAGATCAGGAAATAAGATATATTTGATCGGGAATTCAGGATACCTGAATTGGGTATGAGAGAGTAAATTATTTAGGAAAATGGTGGTATGGGAGAAATCAGACGACTTAAGATTGGAAATGTAACGTTAGAAAATAACCTGATACTAGCACCGATGGCAGGCGTAACAGACCTGCCATTTCGTTTGCTTTGCAAGGAACAGGGAGCAGGGCTGCTTTGCATGGAGATGGTGAGTGCAAAAGCGATCCTCTATAAAAACAGAAATACCGAAGAGCTGTTAACGATCGATAAGCGGGAAAACCCGGTGTCGCTTCAGTTGTTCGGTTCCGATCCGGATATCATGAGTGAGATCGCGAAACAGATCGAGGATAGACCGTTTGATATTTTGGATATCAACATGGGCTGTCCGGTGCCGAAAGTAGTCAACAACGGTGATGGTTCTGCACTGATGAAAAATCCAAAACTTGCCGGAGAGATCATTGAAAAGACAGCGCGGGCAATCAAAAAACCGGTTACAGTGAAAATCAGGAAAGGTTTTGATGAGGAGCATGTCAATGCGGTTGAGATGGCACACATTGCACAGGAATCCGGTGCAGCGGCAGTGGCGGTCCATGGCAGGACGAGATCGCAGTTTTACTCCGGAAAAGCCGACTGGGATATCATAAGACAGGTAAAAGAAGCGGTCTCGATACCGGTCATCGGAAACGGTGATATCTTAACAGCAAAAGATGTGATCGCGATGCAGAAACAGACCGGCTGCGACGGCTTTATGATCGCACGCGGCGCCGAGGGCAATCCGTGGATCTTTGCACAGATCCTTCATTATTTTAAGACGGGGGAAGAACTCCCGAAACCGACTTTTGAGGAAGTGACACAGATGCTCCTTCGGCATGCCCGTATGCAGCTTGAATTTAAAGGCGAATATACCGGTATCCGTGAGATCAGGAAACATGCCGCCTGGTATACAGCCGGCTACCGTAACTCTTCTAAGCTGCGGGGCAGGATCAACGAGGTGGAGACATATGAGCAGCTTGAGGCATTGTTTCAGGAGGTCTGCGGTTTTATGGCATGATCCGAGTGCCAAAAGGCGATTCGTGACTTAGCGACTGGCAGAAAAATTCAATCCGGTAAAGTTAAAATGAAGGAAACAAAAAAGACATAAGTAAAATTCCGGAAAAAGTACTGAATCAGAAAATGCTGTCATAAAGATGGAAAAAGGAATATGACGGAGAAGCGCGATGTACTTTTCCAATGAATTTTTATATGATTTTAAACCAGTGTACGAAGGCATTCTTGCGGCAAAAAGTGTGAAGCCGGAGTGCGCGATTGTCGAGGTGATCGATGAGGAACCGGATGGAGCAGGGATGTTTGAGCCGGCAGGGACGCTCGATGTGCTGGAGCAGATCGGGGATGAGCTTAATGCGCTTACAATTTATACAGACCGGCCTGCATATTTTCATGAGTTTGCAGAGACAATGTATGAGAAGACCGGACTGGTTTCACTTATCGTATCGAAAAAGCGTCTTGGATTAGCAAAGAATAAGGAAAAAAACAGCAGTATTTTTCTGCTTGATTTTGAATGGAACAGTGCTTTGTATGAAAAACAGATCGCGTTGGGAAAACATTATATTCCAATCCATAAAAAAACCTGGCGAACAGCCGAAAATCTTGACATAGCAGTACCTATCGGTTATAATACTGTGATTGTTAAGAGACCAAAAAAGAAAACGGGGGCGCCGTGGCAGGACAGATTTGAGAAGGCTTTTTATCGTTCATAGCGTCTGGCGCAAGGCTTTGTGCCGCCGTATACATGAACCGAACAATAATTATTATAAAGAAGGGTAAATGCAATGGACAAGAAAAACATTCTGACTTACGAGGGACTCAAGAAACTGGAAGACGAATTAGAGAACTTAAAGGTTGTAAGAAGAAAAGAAGTTTCACAGAAGATCAAAGAGGCAAGAGAGCAGGGAGACTTATCTGAGAACGCTGAGTACGACGCTGCAAAGGACGAGCAGAGAGACATCGAAGCACGTATTGAAGAACTTGAGAAAATCTTAAAGAATGCAGAAGTAGTTGTCGAGGAAGAGGCTGATCTTGATAAAGTAAGTATCGGATGCAGCGTAAAGATCCTTGACTGCGAATTTGATGAGGAATTAGAGTATAAGATTGTTGGTTCTACCGAGGCTAACAGCTTAAAAGGCAAGATTTCCAACGAATCACCGGTTGGTAAGGCACTGCTTGGCAAACAGGTAGGTGATACCGTTACTGTTGAGACACCGGCAGGAGAGTTTTCATACAAAGTGCTTTCAATTCACAGAGCAAACTAAGAGATATGATAGTCGGGCAGAAAGACTGTCCGGGGAATAAAACAAGTGGAGGATAAACATGGCAGAGCAGAACAATAACCAGCAGGATTTAAACCAGCTGCTTCAGGTACGTTATGACAAGCTGCATGAACTGCAGGAGAACGGAAAAGATCCGTTTGTCATCACAAAATATGATGTGACAAATCACTCAACCGATATCATCGACAATTTTGAGACAATGGAAGGCAAACCGGTATCGATCGCCGGCCGTATGATGTTTAAACGTGTGATGGGAAAAGCATCATTCTGCAATATTCAGGACTTAAAGGGACGTATTCAGGTATATGTTGCAAGAGATAATATCGGAGAGGAAATCTACAAAGATTTCAAGAAATCTGATATCGGCGATATCTGGGGCGTAAAGGGATATGCTTTCCGTACCAAAACAGGTGAGATTTCTATCCATGCTGAGGAGATGACGCTGCTGTCTAAGTCATTACAGATCCTTCCGGAGAAGTTCCATGGACTGACAGATACAGATATGCGTTATCGTCAGAGATATATCGATCTGATCATGAACCAGGAGAGCAAGGAAGTATTTATCAAACGTTCCAAGATCTTAAAAGAAATCCGTAACTTCTTAGCAGACCGTGATTTTATGGAAGTAGAGACTCCGATGCTTGTATCGAATGCAGGTGGAGCAGCAGCAAGACCGTTTGAGACACATTACAATGCATTAAATGAAGATGTAAAACTGCGTATCTCTCTGGAATTATATTTAAAGAGACTGATCGTCGGAGGACTTGAGCGTGTATACGAGATCGGTCGTGTATTCCGTAATGAGGGTGTTGATACCCGTCACAATCCGGAGTTTACACTGATGGAGCTGTATCAGGCATACACAGATTATGAGGGCATGATGGAACTGACAGAGTCCATGTTCCGTTATCTTGCAGAGAAAGTCTGCGGAAGCACAAAGATCAGCTACAATGGCATCGAGATCGACCTTGGCAAGCCATTTACACGCATGACCATGAACGATGCGATTAAAAAATATACCGGAATCGACTTTGATACCGTAGCAGATGATGCAGCAGCAAAGAAACTTGCTGAGGAGCATCACATTGCATACGAGGAACGCCACAAGAAAGGTGATATCATCAACCTCTTCTTCGAGGAGTTCTGTGAGAAAGAACTGATCCAGCCGACCTTTATCATGGATCATCCGATTGAGATTTCTCCGCTTACCAAGAAGAAACCGAGCGATCCTACCAAGGTAGAGCGTTTCGAACTTTTCATCAATACATGGGAAATGTGTAATGCATATTCTGAGCTTAACGATCCGGTCGACCAGCGTGAGCGTTTTGCAGCACAGGATGCAAATGCTGCAGCCGGTGATGATGAGGCAGAGCATACAGACGAAGATTTCTTAAATGCATTAGAGATCGGTATGCCGCCAACAGGTGGTATCGGATACGGAATCGACCGTCTTGTGATGCTGCTTACAGACAGCGCAGCAATCCGTGACGTTTTACTGTTCCCGACGATGAAATCGTTAGATAAATAAATCCAGTGTTTATGCGGGTTTGAGGCAATCTCAAGATGGAGTTGACCAACGTTTGACCAAAAAAAATCAGTGTCAAGCAAGTCAATATAATTTAGTTTAATTTTATATTAGATCCGAACAGGACGAAAGAATGCACTGTTTACGGGCTATTTTCTAAGAAAATTAGGAAATAGCCCGTTTTTTGCGTTATGGAAAAAATAGTCAAAAAGGTAGTTTTGGTCAATAGAATTGGTCAAACGGAAGCATCGGATACGGAGGTAAAAAGATATGCAGGATAATTACAAAGAAACAAGGGCAAAGAGTAAGAAATTTGTGCGGTATGCAGATGGAGCAGAATTATATAGCATGAGCGTATCAAAATTCATGCAGCTGGCAAAAGATGCAAAAGCTTGTTACAAGGTAAATCAGTTGGTACTGGTCAATTTAGAAATAATTGATAAGTATCTTGAGACGTTCCATATAGTTGAGGATGACTTTTACAAGTAAGGAGATGATAGGACATGGCAAATCAGTTAGACGGGTCTAAAAGGTCGAATCAAATATATGAATTGGACTCAATAAGATATTTAAGAGAAGAGGATGCCGCAGATATATTTGGATTGCCGTATAGTACTGTATTGTACTTTGCACAAGCAGCAGGAGCAGTTTATCAGTTACCTAAGATTACACTTATACATAGAAAGCAGATGGAGAAATATATGAATCATTTACATAAGGTTCCTAATACTGGGAAATATGTTCAAAAGAAGTTCGTTAGAATTGGGGAGGGTTCGATTACATATAGTATTGGTCATCATAGATTTATAGAGATGGCAAGAGCAGCGGGAGCTGTATATAAAATAAACGAGGGAACAGGTGGAACAGTTCTTGTTAATCTTGAAATTTTTGATGAGTATATGGAACAGTTTAGAGAAGAACCCAGAGAAATGAAAAATCCATTGTGGAAGCCAGAAAACGATAATTGGAAAAGGAAGTGATTAAGTGGCGTATTCATATAAAACATATTCAGATATGAAGGATGTAATGAAGAAATTTGTGAATGCTTCTGAAGGTTCAGTTATATATAGTCTAGGGAAGACAAGATTTATGACATTAGCAAAAGAGGCAGGAGCAATATATAAGGTAGGTGCATCAGCTTTAGTAAATACAGAAATCTTTGAGGAGTATCTGGAACAGTATCATGAAAACCCAGTTCCGTTACCAAAACATGTATGGGATTTGAAAAAAACCAAAAAATAGACACTTTTTTTGAAAAAAGCCCATTGTAGTTTCTTTTTGTATTTGGCATCTGCCTGTATTATATACATATCCCAAGTGATTGGGAGTCACAACTGAATAACAGCTACAGATTCGTATAAATTTATTAAAAATACGATTCATAAGTTGAAGAGTAGAATTTCGGAATGTTTGCCTGGAGTATTCAAGGTCACTGCTTTCATATTAGTAGTTTGATGTATCGAGAGATGAAGAACGAGGAGCAGGATACAAGTATGATAAAAGGAATCACAGACATTCCGTAAGGATAATAACCCATGGAGGGCGAAGATATCGTCCTTATCCTCGGAAGGCAAGTTAGAGGAGATAGTGTTGCTAGAAATAGCAAGGCGTCGTGAAATGCACAGCAGCTCGTCTGTAGTTCCTTAGTATGCGGGGCGAATAGGATAAAACGCATACCTACATGCTTAAGCATTAAGCATAGCCATGTAGACTGTATCACTTTCAAATTCAATTTCTGTCTATATGGCACTAACTTGAAGGAGGATAAAGTGATGATTGGATTAAGCATAGCATTTATAATTATTGTTCTTATCGTATTGTATTCGTTAGCTAGGACGGCAGGAGAGTCGGACAGGACAATGGAACAGATAAGAGAGCAATTACTCCTCGGAAGGGAGGAAAGCTCTGGTGGGAACAGTTGAGAAAAGAGATAGACATAAAAAACAAAGATATGTGTCTCAAGAAAAGAAGTTAGAGAGAGAGTTAAAGGACTGTATGCATTGCAAGTTCTTCTGGGGACACAACAACAGATGTGCTAATGGGACATGTTGTAAGCCATCTAAGAAAAAGGAACAAAAACTTCCAGCAGAATGTGTTGGTTGTCCGTATTATCAGGGGAATGATTATTGTTTTCCTTGTATGCGAAAACTGATTGGAAAGTAGGTGGCTAAGATGTTCAAGTGGCTGTTTAAGAAGAAAGGATGTGCAAAACACATGAATAATAAGTTAGAAGTAATCGGCATTGATCATGGTTGGTCAATGATGAAAACAATTTCTCAGGTATTTGTCACAGGAGTTAAGGAGATAACAACAACTCCGGCATTCTTTGGTGATGTACTTGAGTATGAGGGAAAGTACTACAAGATTGGAACTGTAAGGCAGGAGGTCAAGGATACAAAAGTAGAGGATGACAGCTTCTATCTTCTGACGTTAGCTGCGGTTGCAAAAGAGTTAAAGCGAAGAGGTCTTAAAGAGGCAAAGGTATTTCTCGCAGTGGGACTTCCACTTACAAGATTTGGTGCAGAGAGAAATGATTTTATCAAGTATCTGACCAAGAATAAAAGAGTGGATTTCAAGTATGAGAATGAACCATATCATATTGAGGTTGATGATGTAGCGGTATTTCCACAGTGCTATGCAGCTGTGGTTGATAAGATACCTACAATGGCAAAGAAAACGCTTATCGTTGATATTGGAAGCTGGACAATAGATATCATGCCGGTAATTAACAAGTCGCCGGACGAATCCAAGTGTGTGACGATACCAAGAGGTCTTATTACCTGTATGCGTTCTATCAATGAGCAGTGTGTCAGACAGCTCAATGGTGAGATTGATGAAGCTGAAATACAGAGTATCATGCGGTATGGCAGGTCAGATATTGATGATGAGTATTTCGCTATCATCAAGGCAGAGATAGAGGATTTTGTGGAAAAGGTCTACAACTCAATCCGAGAGTTTGGCTACAATCTAAAGACTACACCAATTGTATTTGTTGGTGGCGGAGCTGTTGTGATGAAGACCTTCGGTAATCACGATGCCAAGAACATTTCATACAACCTCGATGTAAAAGCAAATGCCAGAGGATATGAACAGCTTGCTGTTATGGGATTAAAGAGTGCCAAGAGGCTGGCATAGGAGGTGGCGAAATGGCAAAGCTGTCAGATTATGAAGTAAAGACAACGATAAGGATGAATATGAACAATCCAGACCATGTGCTGGTTAATAATGTCATTCAGAACCTTGATCCCAGCATATTCAAGTCAAAGAATCAGTTTATTCTGGAAGCGTGTAAGTTCTATATTGACAATTATGGAAAGGACACCTTTATAGCAAAGAAAAAGGAAAAAGAACGGGCTGAATTCATCCGATCAGAAGATATTGAGGAAATTAAGACTGAAATGATTGAGGCAGCAATCAGTGAAGCTAGAAAAGAGGTTATCAAGCTTCTTGGTGGAGTCATTTCCGGTATGAATGTGCCTCAGTCAACAGTCAGGGCGGTTGCAGAGGTGCCAGAGGAAGAGCTATCTGATGATGTGATGGATGATGAAGATGTAGCAGGACTTGCAATGGGATGGATGTCGAAAGGAGACTGATTATTATGAGAAGAATATTTGGAGCGATAGGAACAGTGATATTAACGATACTTAAATGGATCGCAAGGATTATTCTTGGAGCATTGAAGCTGGTCTTAGAGCTTGCAAAGATAATTCTTCTTCTATTCGGTATGGTTGCAAGAGTATTTTTAGCATTCGTAAGAATGGGCACATTTTGAGGGGAGGTGAAGTGTATGCAGGTTAAGGGATTATTCCTAAATTACAGGAAAAACCAGCGACTTATGAAGTATTTCTTTAAATTAAGCGAGCTGGTATAATGGAAGGAGCGAAAAATGCACAGAATACGGGACAGACCTGTGTTCGTGCAAAACAATAGATTGATTCACTGTAAGAGTGGATAAGCACGAACACGAAGCCTATCCCTCTTGCGGAGAAGGGATGGGTGATTATTATGAGAAAGATTGGAATGATCTTTTTATCCGTAATTGTGGTCGTATCACTTGCCGCCTGCGATAGCGGTGATGGTAAGACTAAAAAAGTGACAGAGGAACAGACGGAAAGCGTAAAGCCGACCGAAAAAGCGACAGAGAGTGTGAAATCAACGGAAGAAGTAGCCGAGACTACTGTAAGCATACAGGAAGAAGCTGCTACAGAGATAGTAACCGGGGCGGTTAGTCAGAAAGATAATAAAAAGGCTGATTCTAAGGAGCAGCAGAGATCTGATGAAAATACAGCAGATTCAAGTAATAAGCAGAATAACAATAGTGCAGGAACCAGACAGGAAGCTGCTAATACGGACAATTCCGATAACAGTAACGCAGGCGATGACAATGGCACAGCAAATGCACCAGCAGACAGTGAAAATGCAGGACAGGATAGTTGCAGTCAGCAAGCCACACAGACAGCAGTTTCATACAGTCCACAGACTGTTGTGTCATTGTCCATTCCAAAGATAAAAGCAGGAGGCAAGCTTATTTTATCAGAGGAAATGAACCGGATGTTAAGTGAGGGAACTATCACGCAGGAAGAGTACAATGAGTATTATCCGTATGATGGAACTGGATATTTCAGCATATTTGTCGAAACTGACTTAAATCAGGCGAGTACCATTGATGGGCAGAGATTGCCAAGTGAAGATGCAATCGCACAGTATATTGCAGATATGCTGATTATTGAGAGTGTTCCTTCCGTAGATGTGGAATACGCCGGAGTATATGCTTCAAATGCCGGCAATCAGTTTTACGAGTTCAGATGTCACAGATAATAAAAAACGAATAGAAGCAGAGAGAAGAAAGATGTAAGCCATAAACTTATGTCTTTCTTTTTTTATGCGTAAATTAAGGAGGTAAAGAGCACATGAAACAGAAATTAAAGCGTTTTATGGCAGGATTTATGGCTGTGCTTACAATGGTCATGACTCTTTTTACAAACGGGAGTACGGCATTTGCAGCCAGTCCGCAGGCAAATATTGCGTTCTGGTACGCATCAACCAAGAACTCTGGTGAAGTAAGTGAGTTAAAGGCTGGATATAATCATGGGAAAATCCTTTATTCAATACTGGATGGAAATTCAGCTTACTGTATGAATTTCGGTCTGAAGGCTGATGGAGGTCAGCTCATGAACAGTTATGATGATACAAGCACATCCATGTCAACAGAACAGAGAAAGCTGCTTAGTTACTGTCTGTACTATGGATTTAACAGTACACAGAAAGCAGCACCAAGCAACAGCCAATGCGATGAATATATCGCAACGCAGGCAATGGTATGGATTATTGTTGCAAACATTTTCGGTACAGGAAGCGGAGATTCAGCTGCACAGAAGCTCTGTAATACAGCACCGAATCCAACAGCTTCATACAATTACTATGAAAGCTTAAAGAACAACATCAGCAGCTCATACAATGCAACGCTTCCAAGCTTTGCATCAAGAACAGGTACGGGAGCACCTACCTATGAGCTGAAATGGAATGAGGCAAACCAGAGATTTGAGACGACACTTTCAGATTCCAATGGTGTCTTAGGAGAGTTTGATTTCTCTATTGATGGTTATTCTGTAAGTAAGAATGGAAATTCCATCACGATCGCATCTGCAAATGTGAATACAAATGCCACAACAGGTAAATTTGTATCAAATGCAGGTAAGGTAGAGACAACATCAAGCTGTGTATTCTGGCTCACAGGTAAAAGCGGTTATCAGGAGTTCATTTCTGAAAAGCCTACAGCTGATCCGGTCAAAGCCTATATCAAGGTAAAGACTGAAAACATCGGATATGGTGAGATTACAAAGACTGACGAGAGCAGTGGGGTAAAGCTTTCCGGTGCAGTATATGGCATTTATTCTGACAGCGGATGCACCAACAGGGTGCAGACTATGACAACAGATGGAAATGGATATGCGAAGTCGGCAGCTCTTGTTGCAGGCACTTATTATGTTAAGGAGATTACAGCACCAAAGGGCTATGTTCTTTCGGATAAGGTTCATACTCTCACTGTAAGAGCAGGACAGACAACGGGAATTTCTGCCACAGATAAGGAGCAGCTTGGAGCAATCACAATCTACAAGGAAGGTGAAGTGCTCAGCGCATGGAATGGAAGCAACTTTATTTATGAGAAAAAGAAGCTTCCGGGAGCAACCTTTAAGGTGACAGCGGGGGCGGATATCTATAAGGCAGATGGAACTAAGGTCTACAATGCAGGAGATGTAGTTGCAGAAAGCCTTACAACAGGAACTGACGGACAGGTGATATTATCTGACCTTCATCTTGGAACCTATGTGGTAACCGAGATTAAGAGCATTGACGGATATACCATCAATACAACACCACAGACTGTAAAGATCGAGTACAAGGACCAGACTGTTACAGTACAGTATGAGTCAACTACTGTTGAGAACACCAGACAGAAAGCGGATGTATCTGTAGTAAAGAAAGATTCTGATACAGAAAATCCTCTTGATGGCGGTAAGTACACACTTTATGCAGGAAACGACATCAAGAACTATGCCGGACAGGTGATTGTAACAAAGGGTACAGCCATTGAGACAGTAACAACAGGTGAAGATGGAAGTGCAAGCTACAGCGTGGATCTGCCTATTTCAAACGGATATTATATCTCAGAGACACAGGCACCATACGCTTATATCAGAAACCAGTCTGATGTGTACAGCTTTAACTTCAATGTATTACCTGAAACACAGGAAAAGGCGACATTTAGCCACACATTTAAGAATGACAGAACCACAGCAAAGATTCATATCTATAAAGTAGATAAGGAATCAGGCAAGGCAGTTCCACAGGGAGATGCTAGCCTTGAGGGAGCAGTTTATGGTCTTTATGCAAGAAACGATATCCAGCATCCTGACGGTGCAACTGGAGTCATATTCAAGGCAGGAGACTTAGTTGCAACTCTTACAACAGATAAGAATGGCGAGGCAGAGGTAAATAACCTTTATCTTGGCAACTATTATGTGAAGGAAATCACACCATCAGAGGGATATCTTTTGGATGAAGAGGAGCATGATGTGGTATGTGATTATGAGGGAGACTTAGTAGCAGAGGTATCAAGAAGCACAACTTCAGCAGAGCAGGTTATCAAGCAGCCATTCCAGCTTATCAAGGTATCGGACAATGGCGATGATACCGAAGCAGGACTTCTTGCAGGAGCAGAGTTCACAGCTTATTTGAGATCATCTTTACCTGTAAAGGCAGATGGAAGTTATGACTTTGACAAGGCAACTCCGGTAGTAATCGGGGAAAACGGTGCAACAATAATCACATCCGATGACAAGGGACATGCAGTTTCCATCGCAATTCCTTATGGAACCTATGTGGTAGTAGAGTCAAAGACTCCTCACAACATGAAAACTATAAAGCCATTTGAGGTAAAGATTAAGGAGAACCATCCAACAGAGCCTCAGACATGGAGAGTTTTCTTAGACAGGGAGTTTACAGCAAAGCTTCGTGTAATCAAGAAGGATTCTGATACAAAGCAGACAGTACTTGTACCAAATGCTGAGTTTAAGATTTTCAATCTTGATAAGAACGAATATGTAACTCAGTACACGACTTATCCGTCAAAGGTTAAGCATACTTCATTCTTTACGGATGAGGATGGAGATTTGATCTTACCGGAAGCACTTAAAATCGGTAACTATCGCATTGAAGAGGTCAAAGCACCATTCGGATATGTGGTAAACGATAACTATATCAACATTTCGGTTGATACAGACACAGCATTTGAGACTGATGGAGATACCAATGATGCCATCATCACAGTGGAATATTCTGATGCCCCGGCAGTAGGAGAGCTTACTGTTGAAAAGAAGGGAGAGGTACTTGATGGATTCAAGGGCGGACTTTTTGCAAACTCTGAGGATAAGGAGTTTGTTTATAAAGAGGGTTCACTTGCAGGAGCAGTATTCAAGGTGTATGCAGCGGAAGATATTTTCACAGCAGACAACCAGAAGGACGCAGATGGCAACCGTACAAAGTATTACAGCAAGGGCGACCTTGTGGCAACTCTTACAACAGGCAAGGATGGAAAGGCAGTAGCTAAGAATATTCCTCTTGGTCAGTACAGAGTTGTGGAAGTGGAAGCACCATACGGATATGTATTAAATCCGAATGAGCAGACAGTCACGTTCACTTATGTGGATGATAAGACACCTGTTATCAAGGAAAGTCTTACTTTCTCTAATGACAGACAGAAACTTGATATGTCAGTTACAAAGCTTGATTCAGAAGATAATACACCGATTGCAGGTGCTGTATTCGGACTCTATGCAGATGAGGACATCAAGAATGTGGATGGCAAGGTAATCATCGAAAAGGGTACACTCCTTGAGAAAGCAACTTCTGATGAAAACGGAAAGATTGCTTTTGTTAAGGATTATCCGTTTGCAAAGTATGTTGCAAAAGAGATTGAAAAGCCTGCCGGATATGTAACAAACGAAGAGGTAGTAACCTTTGATACCAAGTATCAGGGACAGGGTGTGAAAACTGCTGTATATAGCAGCGAGTATAAAAATACTCCGACAACCTTTGAATTTACAAAGACTGATATTACAAGCGGTGCAGAGCTTAGTGGTGCAACACTTACTGTACTTGATAAGGATGGAAATGTGGTAGACACATGGACATCTGATGCAAAGGAAGCTCATGTAATCAAGAAGCTTGTATTTGGCGAGACTTACACACTTCGTGAGGAGTTTGCTCCATACGGATACCTGAAAGCAACCGATATTCAGTTTACAGTAGAGGATACAGGCGATGTGCAGCATGTCGAGATGAATGACGAGGTTCCGACAGGTTCTATCGTAATCAACAAGGATGGTGAGTTTGTAACAGATACCACTCTTATGAAGGGACACTGGTATGATTTCATTTTCAATTACTTCAAGGATAGTCTCGCAGGAGTAACCTTTGATGTATATGCAAAAGAGGATATTGTGAGTGCAGACGGACTTGGAACTGTATACCACAAAGCTGGTGACAAGGTAGCAACCATTGTTACGAACGATAAGGGCATTGCAAGAATCGATAATCTTCCACTTGGCAGATATTATCTTGTAGAAACAAAGACTTTGGATGGCTTTGTGCTGGATGATACACCGATTGATGCAGATCTTTCTTATATCGATCAGAATACAAAGGTTGTATTTGCAGGAATGGATGTAACCAATGAGCGTCAGAAAGTACAGATTTCAGTTACAAAGACTGACTCAGAGACAAAGAAAAAGCTTGAGGGTGCAGTATTTGGCTTATTTGCGAAAGAGGATATCGTAAATAAAGATGGAAAAGTCATTGTAAAAGCAGATACCCAGATTGAAAGAGGTGTCACAGGCAAGGATGGAAAAGTAACATTTACTTCTGACCTTCCACTGGGACAGTACTATGTCAAAGAGCTTGAGGCACCAAAGGGATATGTGAAGTCAGATAAGATCTTTGATGTGGATGCATCATATCAGGGAGATAAGGTAAAAGTCATCGAGTTTGAGGCAGCATTTGAAAATGCACCTATTAAGGTAGAAATTTCAAAGACAGATATCACAGGTGAGAAAGAGTTACCGGGAGCAAAGCTTTCAGTGATTGATTCGGATGGAAAGCTTGTAGAAAGCTGGACATCTGAAGCTGGTAAGACTCACATGATCGAAAGACTTCCTGTTGGAAAGTACACACTTCGTGAAGAGTCAGCTCCATATGGATACAAGGTGGCAAAGGATGTAACATTTGAAGTAAAGGAAACAGCCGAGATTCAGAAGGTATCCATGAAGGATGAGCAGGCAGTAGGCAAGATTGTCATTGAAAAAACTGACAAAGTAACCGGAAAGCCAATCGAGGGTGTTGTATTTGAAGTAAGGGATAAGGACGGAAAGGTGCTTGATACACTCACTACTGACAAGAATGGTCATGCTGAGAGTAAAGAGCTTCCTATCTGTACTTACAATGAGGATGGTTCATTTAAGGAAGATATTCATTACACAGTAGTTGAGACAAAAGCTGCTGAAGGATATATCCTTGATGAGACAGCCCATGATGTGGTTTTACGATACGACGATAATGCTCCTGATGTTGTAGTAACAACTTTAAAGCTTGTCAATGTACCGACAGAACCAAAGCTTCCACAGACAGGCGATAACGCTAATCCGCTTCTTTATCTTGGAATCGGTGCACTTGCACTTATTACCGGTGTCGGAGTAGGACTTCGTGGAAGAAAGAAAAAGAATAAGTAGTAACAATTAACCTTGCGGGGAATGTAAGCCATAACTTATGTTCCCCGCCTTTTATTTTAAGGAGGAACATCAATATGATGAATTATGAGATTTTTAAGGAAGTAGTAAAGGAAAAGTTTCTGGATTATATGCCGGAGAAGTACAAAGGTATGGAGGTTGTGACTGCACCTGTTGAAAAGGTAAATATGATTCTTGATGGGTTAAGCCTCAGAGAAGAGGGCAAGCATGTCTCACCTACCATCTATATCAACGATATGTATAAGAGATATCAGAACTGTGAGGACTTGGAACAGACAATTATGGGAGCCTGTGATGTTATGATGAAAGCATTTGAAGAGATTCCACCGGTTAGTGTGGACAGCATCTTAAAAGATGCCAGTGAAAGGGTTGTGTTTCAGATTATCAATACACAGCAGAATAAGTCGTTTTTGGAGAAGGTTCCGCACAGGGAGTTCCAGGACCTCTCTATTGTGTACAGAGTAGTGATTAATGAAGATAAGAATGGTATTCAGAGTACAAAGGTTACCAATGAACTTGCTGGCAGACTCGGAATGAATGAGGAACAGCTGTTTAAGTGTGCTGCGGAGAATACCAGAAGACTTTTCCCGCCTACAGTAAGAAGCATGAATGATGTGATGAAGGATATGTTTTTAAAGGATGGCATGCCGGAAGAGATTGCAGAGATGATGATTGGAGAGATTCCACCGGAGCAGACATTGTGGGTGATTTCCAACAGTAAAGGTATCAATGGTGCGGTAAATATGCTCTATGAGAATGAACTGCATGATTTGGCAGAAAACCTTGGCAGTGATCTTTATATCTTACCTTCAAGTGTGCATGAGGTGCTTGCCGTATCCTCAGAAATGGGAAGCCCGGAGGAACTTGCAGAAATGGTTGTACAGGTCAACATGGAAGCTGTAGACCTCGATGAGAGACTTTCCAATCAGGTATATCACTATGATAAGGATTTAAGAAAGCTCACACTTGCTACAGACACTCCGAATAAGAGACTCGATGGCATTGTGGCAGAACCACCGCTTGTATATGACTCTAAGGAAAAGTCGAGATAGGAGGCAGTTATGGAGCAGGAACTTACAATGGAAGAATTCATTGCTCTCATAAACAGCCAGAAAGGTGACTTTATTATCAGTGTTAAGTTTGGAGAGGAGGCGGATTGCGATGCCAGCAAAGAAAGACTTCAAACTTGATGTTGTGCAGGTGAGACTTGTGAAGGATGCTCCGATTTATTCGGAGCATTCATTTAACAATCCGGCAGATATTGCGGCAACGATGGGAGATTGCATGTGCCAGTTCGACAGGGAAGTGGTGTGTGTGGTAAATCTTCGCTCAGATTTAAAACCTATCAATGTGCATTTTGCAAGTGTTGGCTCACTAAACGAAGCAATGGCACATCCGAGGGAACTGCTTAAATCCAGTATTCTTAGCAATGCTGCGAGTCTTATGCTAATCCATTGCCACCCATCTGGAAATATATTTCCAAGCAAGGCTGACACGATGATGACGGATCGGATGAATAAGCTGTGTGAGCTGGTTGGAATACCGCTTGTGGATCATATCATAGTGGGCGGTGACAATAAAGTATTCTTCAGCTATCGGGAAAAGGGCTTGATTGATAATCCTAAGATTACACTCAGTACCGATTACCGGACGTTAGATATAAATTCGCCACTTGTAGCAGAACAGGGGAAGGCAAGGTAAGGACAATGGATGGAAGATTTACTGAGGAAGAGCTTGCCATAGCAAAGAGTGTTGATCTGTGTGCAGTAGCAGAAAGTCTCGGCTATACAGTAAAGCGGATTGGAAAGTACCACACATTAAAGGAGATGGATTCTATCCGTATCTATAACAGAAGCCATTGGTACAGATGGTCAAGGCAATATGACAGGGGCAATAACGGAGGTTCGCAGATAGATTTCCTAAGAGTGTTCTGTGGCATGAACGTAAAGAATGCAGTATTCTGGCTCTTGGATTTTGCAGGATATCGAAGAATAGAAAGCCCGGTAAAGCAGCCGCTTGTTCACCAGGTGTCGCAGGAAAACAGGAAAGCGGAAGAGAGAAAGCCATTCATACTCCCGGAACCCGCAGGCGATAATTCTTATCTGATTTCCTATCTGAATCGGGAAAGGGGAATCAGCAGGACAGTCATAGATATGTTTTTAAAAGCAGGACTTATCTATGAGAGCAGGCATTACCATAATGTCGTGTTCAGGGGAAATGACAAGAATGGAGTTACCAGATTTGCAAGTATGAGAGGAGTGTTTGATAAGCAGGGCAAACCTTTCAAATGTGATGTGGCAGGCAATGATAAGAACTTCGGTTTCAATGTGGCAAATGATAACAGCACAGAGCTTGTGGTATTTGAAGCAGCAATCGATCTAATGAGTTATGTGGATATATTCACTGATTACGAGTCAAATAAGCTGGCACTTGGAATGCTTGCAGATGCACCGCTTGAAACATTTCTTCGGGAGCATCCTCAGATTACTTCCATCCGGTTCTGTCTTGATGGCGACGAGCCTGGAAGAAAGGCAAGTCTGGAACTCATGGAAAAGTATTATGGACTTGGATATGAGGTAGAGGATTGTCCTCCGCCAGCTGGATATAAGGATTATAATGAATGGCTTGTTGCTACAAAATTAAGTCTGTCTGCAACGGCTAATCGCACAAGTGAAATTATCAGAGCATGAAAATTTGAAAATAAGAGTATGGTGGCAAAAAGCGCCATCAAAACTACGAAATGGTGGCAGAAAACGCCATCAGAATGTCAAAGTGATGGCGAAAAACGCCACCATAAAAAATAAAAACAAAAACTGCTAATGTCAGCAGTAAAAAGTTGGTGGCAAAAAACGCCATCAAAACTATGAAATGGTGGCAGAAAACGCCACCAAAATATCAAAATGGTGGCAGAAAGTGCCACCATAGTATAAAAAAGAGGGTTTTAGGGTGATTTTCTCCCTAACTAGGTCTCATCAGGACAGAGATGTCTCTGATGCGTATCTAGCAGTCGCCGGTGACTAAGCGGAGACTGGAGCTATGGTGAAGATTTACTAAAAACAGATAAGGGAGGTGCAAGGAAGCAATGGATGTAGAAGTTAAGCTGATAGCAGAACCGGAAGAACTGATTGCCTGGGCAGACACTTATGATATCTTACTCAACCCTTCGATAGAAGATGCTGTAATCCTTCTTAATTACATGGAAGGACATGATTATGTAATCGGCGTAGACGAAGAAGGTAAGATGTACAGGCAGGATATGGCAGAAGAGAATGGAGAGATTGAAGCATACCCGATTGATGATGTCATTGATAAGGTATGTGAATGGAACTATGACCTGATTCTTGATGCGGAAGCCCATATGACAGATCCAAAAGATTTTAATGAATACAGCGAGTATCAGAGCAGATATGAAAGTCTGAAAGCGGATGAAAAGAGACTTGACCGATTATTTGACAAGACATGTTATGGCAAGGAGATTATTGAGATAGCTACGGAACTGTCAGACAGGGTTATCAGTCAGATAGAAAAAGGAAAGGAACCGGGAGCTGCTGCGGTTACTGTTGCAGAGGACATCAGGAATTATAGTACGGGTAAGAGAGGAAGGTGACCAGATGGCAGATAAAGTACACTGTATCAGAAAAACACTTCGTCTTATGCCACAGGAAGCAAAGGCTCTGGCGGAAAAAGCTGCAGAGCAGAATATGAATGAGGCAGAGTATATCAGGCTTCTTATCAGTCAGAAACCCAATGATTATCCCGAAGTGCGAAAGCTTTTAAAGGAACTTATCAATGAGGTCAACCGTATTGGAATCAATATCAATCAGATTGTTTTTAACAGCAATGCAGGATTATATTCCAAAGACGATAAGGCTCAGCTGGTTGCCTATATGCGGAAGCTGAATCAGAAAGTGAATGAGGCGGTGGTTAAGATTGGCAATCAGTAAGATTCTTAACATGAAAGACTGCGGAGGGCATTTTCATGGAAAGCACTTAAAGCGTTCCTTAGATTATGTAATGAATCCAGAGAAAACACAGGATGGAAGGCTTGTGGGAGCAATTAACTGTCAGGCAGAATCTGCATTTGAACAGATGAAGGAAACCAAGCGGAAGTTTGGAAAAGTCGATAAGCGACAGGGATATCATATCATTCTGTCATTCAAGGAAGATGAAGTGAATCCGGATACCGCATTTGAGATAACACAGAAGTTTGTAGCAGAGTATCTTGGCAGTTGTTATGAAGCGGTATTTGTCGTGCATGATAATACAGCACATGTCCACTCACACATTGTATTTAACAGTGTAAGCTTTGTTGATGGGAAAAAGTACCGATACGAAAAAGGAGACTGGGCAAAGTATATCCAGCCGATTACCAACAGGCTGTGTCAGGAATATGGTCTTTCCATTATTGATGTGGATGATGGAAGCAGGGAGAAACAGCATGAGGGTTACAAGGACTGGAGCGAGTACAGGGATGGCAGCTTTGTATGGTCGGATATGATAAAGCGTGACCTTGATGCCTGTATTCTGCAGGCAACGGATTATCAGCAGTTTCTTGAGCTGTTATCGGATAAGGGATATGAGATAAAGCAGGGAAAGTATTTATCCGTCAAACCTCCGGGAATGACACGATATAGAAGGTGTAAGACTTTAGGCGATGCTTATTCTGAAGAAGTAATCAGGGAGCGTATAGTAAAAGAAGATCTATCCTTTTACAGTAAACAGAATTCCCCACAGGAAGCTGTGCTTGTAAGGTGCAGGGTAAAAAGATACCGCAGGGCAAAGCTGTCTGGGCTTCAGAAAAAGTATTATGCAAAGCTGTATCGGATAGGAAAGCTGAAGAAACGCCCTTACAGTCAGGTATGGAAATATCGGGATGATATCAGAAAGATGCAGAGACTCCAGAATGAGTATCTGTTTCTGGACAGGCATGATATTCATTCGGCAGAGCAGCTTGCAGCGGTTATCAGTTCCTTGACAGATAAAAAGAAAGAAACCTCAGCAGAAAAGAGCAGGATTTATAAGGCAAGGGAGAGAAGCAGGGAGCTTTTTGGGATTGTTGATGAAATGGCAGAGATTGAACCTGCGGAAAAGTCATACAGCAGGGGCGATACCTTTTTTAAAGAGGAGCACGACAGGTGGCTGGAGCTTGAAGCCAGTCTAAAGGCACAGGGATATTCACTTTCAGAAGTGGAAGAATTACGAAAACACTACAAAGAGGAATATGCAAATGCCTGTGCAAAGGAACGGGCTGTTTTTAAGGAATTAAAAACAGGTCAGTCAATCTGGGATGAGTTAATCCAGGATACTGTATCAGATGGAAAAGATGAAGAATATAACAAAGAAATAATACGAGACAGAAAAGAGCAGCCAGTCAGATAGGCTGTTTTTTTCGTGGATAGGAGGCATATATGGAAGAAAAAAGAGAGCCGCTGAGTCAGATGGCGATAGAGAAGAGAATTCAGCTTCTCCGTAATAAAAATGTGGATAATGAAGTGATTGCACTTGTAAAGAGTGATTACGAGGATGGGCTTACCGATGACGAGGTGAATTTATATCTGGATAAAAACTATGATCTCAATCAGATGAAGGTGCTGTCAAACTGTCTGCATAAAGGTGTGTCAGAAGAAATGATGACACTTCTTAGAGAGAGTAAGATGGCTGGCGGACAGATGCAGACAGCCCTTAATTATTATGAAAAGGGTGTGCCTGTAGCAGCAATCAAAGAGGTTGTTGAAAAGGATGATACTGCAATTAATATGAGAAGAATGCTGGATGTGGTATTAGAAAATCTTAGTAAAGCGAAAGAACAGAAACCGGAGGATTCGAAATATGTGAAAGCTCTTGTCGCACAGATGGAGAAAGTGGTCGAGAAGATCAACCATCAGAATGAGAGGTACGATGTCCTGAATAAGAAGTTATCTGAAATCGAGACTTCCAAAGACGATGAGGAAGTAAGGGAGAGGCTGGTTAAGGATAATCAGGAAAAAGAAGAGCTGATTAATGACCAGCAGAATGAGCTTAACAAGGCAAATGGCACGATTGCCAGATTAAGGGATGATATTGAGAAAAAGGATAAGGAGATGAAGCGTATGAGTGAGCGTATTGAATCGTTGGAAGATAAGATTATGGGGATTGCGATAAGCAATCAGAACCAAAAGTCAGAGCCAGAAGATGACAATAAGGGAAAAGCAGAAAAGACTGAGCAGCCCGAACCTGTGGCAGCTACAAAGGAAACTGTTACGGATAAAAGGATGTCAGATACAGTCGTATCAGATACCATAGTAATTCCTCCGGCAGCTCCAATGATGGCGAATGGTATTCCCGTATATTATCAGGTGCCTGTTGTGGATGCCGCAGGAAATGTAGTGCAGAGACTTCCGATTGAGAGAACCACAAGAAAGAGCAGTAACACAGGCATGGCAGGTCTGTTTGCAAGACTTTGTTTTAAGAAAAAGTCGAGAGCAGACATTGTAAAGCTTGTTGCTTCCGGAGACCTTGTTCCTGCCCAGCTTGTGCAGATTAAGAGTGCCATTGAAAAAGGTCTGACAGAGAACCAGCTTGTGGAGCTTATAAACAACAACATTTCAGCTGAAAAGATGAAAGAGATTATTGAGATAGCGGTACTTGAGAACAGTATGGCAGATTAGGAGGTACTTATGAATTTAGGTGTGATAAATGAAGCAGTAACAGAGATGAATGGAGTGGAGCATCAATTCACAGAGGATGAGAAGAATTTTGTGGTCCAGTTTGCCTTTAGAAGTGGAAATAAGGAAGATACGATTTCTCTTATAGAAGCACTTGCACATTCATCAGATAAGGCACAATCCGATGAGATTATGATCACATACAGGGCAAAGTATGATATGAAGCCTGCTTGGGTAGAACAGGTGGAAAATCTGTTGGTAGCACTTGAAATGTATCGTATCGAAGAGGAGAAAGCAGCCAATCACCTTGCTGACATACTAAGAGCCTATGGAATTGATGTGTCAGCAGAGGAGATTTGCAGTACAGAAACAGAACAGCTAAAAACAACAGTCAGAGAGAAAGTGGAGGTGCGATAGATGGCAGAAGAGATTCAGGAAGCGGTACAGATTATCCGAGTCGCATATGACGGAATAGAGATTGCCATGAAAGTGGGCAGTGGTGGTATTGCTGCCATGCAGAAGGCGATTGATTTCTTAAAGGGAATGCTTGATTATGAGAAGTCTCTTGGCAAGACATCCATGAGAAAGCTTCTTTTAAAAGGTGGAGATTTACAGGTGCTCCAGTTTAATACCCAGGATATGAAAAAGGTAGAAAAGATGGCAAAGAAGTATGGAATCCTTTATTCCGTACTACCAGACTGTAACAAGAAAGATGGTATGAGTGAGATAATCTTTCATACAGAGGCAGTTCCCCGTGTGAATATGATGATTCAGAAGCTCAAATTTGGAAAGATAGCCACATTTGATGATTATTTGAAGAATGGAGATGAGAAGTCCCTTGACAAATTGATGGATTTCTTACGAAAACAGCAGGGAAACGAGAAAAGCCACACGATAGAAGGAGAAAAGATTAATTCCGCTTTGGACGGGTTGATTGAGAAAGTCGGTATGTTTGCAATGGAAAAGAAAGCTATCAGTGTGGATCAGGTCAAGGAGAATTTCAGTATCAATGGAGAACAGGCAGAGAATGTCATCAAGCAGCTGGAAACTATCGGAGTGCTTGGCAGTAAGAAGGAAGATGGTACACATGCAGTTATGATGGATAAGGATGCATTTATCAACCGTGTCAGAGGATATCAGGATCTTGCAGAGAGAATGAGGGCAGTAGCCGCATCAAAGAATGCCAATCTTTCGGATGTTACAATCAGTAAGAAACTCATTACCGAGGAGAATGACCATGCAGTTAAGACAAGAATCCCCGGAACATGGGGAGACGAAGCAAGATATGTATGGCTTCGTAAGGAAAACATTATGGACATCCATAATGGAAAGACTATGCTCACATTTCTTGATTCCAATAAGGATTATAAGCTGTATGACAGCCAGAATCGTGTTGTAACAACACAGAAGGGAACAGAGCTTTATACGCATTATGATAAGGTGGAGGCATCTGTCAGGGAGCGTTATGAGAAAGTCCAGAAACAGCAGAAAAAGACCACGCAGCAGAAAACAGTCACTACCAGGAAAGCGAGGTAGTTTCACATGCAGACAACAAAGAAAAAACCATCACTGATATTCATTCTTGTGGGTGCAGTATTAGCGGGGTACCTTGGTTATCTGATAAATGGTGCGTGGTCGGAGGGAGTGGCATTTAATGAATTTATGAACAGATTCAATGAAGTATGTGCTGCTCCCTTTGCAAACTATTACAATACGAATACTATAAAAGCGGTAGCCATTGCATTAGGAATCTATGCGATGGCTATTGTTATGTATTACACCAGCCAGAGAAACTATATGCCCGGCAAGGAGTTTGGTACAGCGAGATTTGAAAATCCAAAGCAGGTTAATAAGATACTGGCGGATAAGGACGAGAATTTCAATCGAATACTAAGCCAGAATGTGAAGATGTCACTTGATTTCAGAAGGCTGAAGCTCAATGGAAATATTCTTATCTGCGGTGGTTCCGGTGCCGGTAAGACATTTTATGAGGTAAAGCCGAATCTGATGCAGATGCCACATAACTGTTCATTTATCTGTACTGATCCAAAAGGTGAGATTCTTAGAAGCTGCGGGCAGATGTTAAAGAATAACGGATACAATGTGAAGGTCATCAATCTGCTTGAGATGGATAAGTCAGACTGTTACAATCCGTTTTCCTATATCAGAGAGGAAACGGACGTGGTAAAGCTGATTACCAATCTTATCAGTAATACCACACCAAAGGGTTCCACTCCAAGTGATCCATTCTGGGAGAAAGCAGAAGGATTATTTTTACAGTCAATCTTTTATTATGTATGGCTTGAAGTACAGCCGGCAAAGAGAAACTTTGAGACAGTACTGAAGCTTCTTGGAGAAGCAGAAGTGACAGAGCAGGGAAAGGCATCGAAACTGGATGTGCGAATGAAGTTCTTAGAGGAGAGTTCTCCATTTGGAGCTAATCATCCGGCAGTAAAACAGTACAACAAGTGTATGAGAGGTGCAGGAGATACAGTACGTTCCATTATTATCAGTGCAAACTCAAGACTTGCATTTCTTGAGAATAAGCAGGTTTTACGACTTCTTTCTAAGGATGAGCTGAATCTATCTGATATAGGTATTGGAGTCAATGGTGATGGAGAGACGAAGACAGCACTCTTTTGTGTAATCCCCGATAGTGACAAGTCCTATAATTTTATTATCGGAATGCTCTATACTCAGATATTCCAGGAATTGTACTATCAGGCGGATTTTAACTGCGGTGGCAGACTCCCGATTCATGTGACATTTATGTTAGATGAATTTGCGAATGTTGCATTGCCAGATGATTTTTGTTCGCTGCTTTCTACAATGCGAAGCAGGGAGATTTCCAGTATTATCATCATACAGAACTTTGCCCAGTTAAAGGCACTTTTCAAGGATACTTGGGAAACCATTCCAGGCAACTGCGATACTTTCATCTATCTTGGAGGCAATGAGCAGAGTACGCACAAGTATGTCTCGGAACTGCTTGGAAAAGGCACGATTGATAAAAAATCAAGCGGAGAGACAAAGGGGAGGCAGGGAAGCTCGTCAAGAAATTATGATGTTTTAGGCAGGGAACTGTTTACACCCGATGAGGTAAGAAAGCTGGATAATAAGAAATGTATTATTTTTATCCGTGGATTTGATCCTATCATGGACAACAAGTTTATTCCATTTAATCATCCGATGTTTAACCAGACAGCAGATGGCAAGGGAGAGCCTTATGTTCACGAGATAAGAGGAGCAAATAATCTTATCGGTCCGCCATTTGAGATTCTTTCAGACAAGGCAGTTAAGTATTATGAAAAACTGAAGGATAAGGGCGAGAATGTGTATATAGATTCTCTAACCTATGAGCAGTTTATGATGCTTGGCGATGCGGAATTAAGCAGAAGATTCTCCATGCAGGATGAAGCAGAGCAGAAAGCAAAGATAGACAGGGAACAGGCAAATGAGCTTGAGTATGTCGATGAATCGCAGAAAGCAGATAGTACAGCAACTGCCAGTGGTTCTAGTGGAAACGCTGGTGATAAGCCTTTAAGAAATCCTGAAAGGGAAAAGCCTAAGTGGGAAGATACTATTACAAACCGAATGCTTCACTGGTCTTACACGCCTGAGCAGAAAGAGGAGCTAAAGATGGCACTTGCGGCAGGAATTCCTAGAGCAACGATACTGACTTATTTCTATCCAGAGGTAACGGTGGAGAAGATGAGTTCTTATCGAAAGAAGCAGTAAGGAATTAGAAGTATTGCAGAGTATATGGTACAATTTACTTACATGGTATGTTTTAACTTATTAGACTACCAAGATGTGAGTAGTTACAAAAGGCGGTAATTATTATATATTGGAGGTACAGGATGAATACAGAAAATACTTTTGCAAATAGATTAAAGGAGTTGCGTAATATACGAAACTATACACAGGAAGTGTTGGGTAAGATAACAAATATATCTGTACAGAGTATACGACGTTATGAACAAGGTAAACTTAATGAAGAGCCAAGTGCATATAATCTTTTACAATTAGCAAAGGCATTAGATGTAACTCCTGAATACTTATTGATAGGAGATAATAATATGTCAAGCTACACTGATGCAATCAAGAGAGAATTAAAGCAACTTCATGATTATGAATTAATATCTGAGATTAAAGATACCGACTTGAATTCCACAATTTTAGCACATCTTGAAATGAGTAATGAATTAGTAGATGATATAAAAAAAGACTGGGATAAGAAAGGTATATTTAAAAGGATAGAAGAAACAGATGGAGTGAAGACAGAGGTAGATAGCTATTGCACAAGACCTTATGTACAAGATGTAATATTAAGGTATTGTCAGAATAGATCTACATTCAAGGCAAAGTTTGGAATACAGGATGGAATGCTATTAGAATAAAGCAAATCTAATCTAATGTTATACGAGCACTTTAGCCACAACAGGTTAGAGTGCTTTTTTCATGCCATAAAAGGAGGTGGTTGAAGCACAGCGCATTGGGGAAAGCCCGATTAATCTTTACAACAGGCATTGCCTGATAATCATATAGTAACAAATAACAAGGACAGAGAGGAATGCATATATTCCATTCGGAAATCAGCCGGATTGGAATGTGTACATTCCTTTCTGGCTTTTTCCTATCTGTCACAAATCAATGAAAAAGGAGATTTTTATCATGAGAAAAGAACAGATTACAGTAACTAACAATTCAGTCTGCAATAACGCAGAAAACAAGGGTTTGGAGGGAAAAGGCATGAAGAGAAGATTACTTCATTTTAAGAAAAGAATGGTTCCGGCAGTATCTGGAGCACTTATGGGAGTTATGCTTATGAGCACTACCTGTTTTGCAGCAGGAGATACTTCCGCAGTAACACAGCCACTTGAGAACTTAAAGACACTTATCATTGCAGTTATTGGTGCGGTCGGTGTCATCATTCTGGCAAAGAATGTCATGGAGTTTGCACAGGCTTATCAGCAGCAGGATTCATCTACCATGAACTCTGCTCTTAAAGGTATTGTAGCAGGTGTTATGATGGCAGGTATTTCAACAGTACTCACATTCTTAGGTTTCTAAGATTGGGGAAGCAATTCCCCTCTGCAGTAAAAGGAAAGAGGTGAACAACAAGTATGGATATTTTTAAACTTGGTGACAAAATCCTGGCACTTCTTGAAGCAGTGTTTGGGTTTTGGAACAATCAGATATCCCTGGTCTTTGCAATGCTTGGACAGTCACCGGTCAGCTTTAAGGGCGGAGGTCCCTGGGCAGTCATTGAGGGTATAGAGCCGGTCTTTGTAGCGGTTGGCTCATCCCTTGTTGTACTGTTCTTTGTTATCGGTTTCTGCTCGGAGAGCATAGATGTAAAAGATGAAATGAGGTTTGAATCCATATTCAGGATGCTTATAAGGCTTGGACTGTCAGAGTGGTTTGTGGCAAACAATGTCACGATTATGAAAGCATTTTTTACTTCCATAGGCAACCTGGTCGGATTGATATCTGCAGGAACCACAACACAGCTTGCTATTGACAGTACACAGGCTGATGTAATTAAAGGACTCGGATTTGGTGAAAGCCTTGTGATGCTGATTCTTACAGCATTGCTTGCAATCATCATTATTATCTGTGGCTTTTTCATCATATACACAGTGTATTTTAGATTCCTAAAGATTCTGATTATTGTGCCGCTCGGAGCGATTGCATGTTCCACTATGGCAGGAAACAGGATGGTGAGTCATACAATGTCAACTTACTGCAAGTATTTCCTGTCGTGTGTGTTTGAAGCAGTAACAATGGCTCTGGCAATCGTGGTATGTAACGCATTTATCAATGCAGGACTGCCATCATTTACAGGAAGTTATGCAGACTGGGCACAGACACTTATTTATCTGTGTGAGATGACCTTTACCATAGCGATGACTGTCGGAAGCGTGAAAGGTGCACAGACACTTACAAGCAAGGCATTTGGATTATAGAAGGGAGGCTGGAACATGGAGAATGAAAACAGACAGGTGACTTACAACTCAAGTTATACAGGAGATACAGCGGTGACTCTGGATATCCAGCAGTATATGAATAATAAGGCAATGTATATCGGACTTATGTGTAATGAGGACGGGCAGGAAGAGCCTTTTGGTGATGTGACAGTGAATTTATCTGTTGCAGCACCGAATTATTGTGGATATCTGAATGTAAATGACATGCCGGATATAGAGAAGTTTATCACAGACAATGATCTGGGTGAGTTTACGGGATTCACGCAGAGAAGCGGTTTCTGCAAATATCCTCTTTATCTGTTCAATGTAGACAGGTTACGAGAACTCTGTCCGGATGGAATGTCAATGTATGAGGCAAATATCGGAATGGTACGAAAGCCGGAAACAAAGGATTTAGCAAGATAGGAGGCATGAACAGTGGTTATTGAGATTAACAAGGATATTGACCGCTATCAGGAATCAGTGGCAATGGGACTTACAGCAAGACAGCTTATATTTTCCATTGCCAGTGTAGCAGTTGGCGGAGGTCTTGTACTTCTTCTTTATAAGTATATTGGACTGACAGGAGCAGCTTATGTTGCCATTCCATGTGTAGCACCGATTGCCCTTGGTGGATTCTATTCCTTTAATGGCATGAATTTTTACGAGTATATTGGAAAGAAGCTGCATTTTATGTTTGGTAACAAGGCACTTACCTATGTGTCAACAGAAGGAGAGCCAGCTATCAAGGCGTTTGAACTGGAGCAGACAGGACAGGTAAAGAAGAAAGGCAAAAAGATACAGGACATTGAACCTCAGACAAATGAGTCTGTTGTAAAGAAACAGGAGGAGTTTGAAGCAATGAAGAAAAAGACCAGAAATATGCTGCTTGGTCTTGTTGCAATAATTATTGCAGCAGTAGCAGGCATTGCAGCATATAAGGCAATGCATTAGATAAAGAGTATCTGACCGAAAGGTCGGGAACACAGCCCGCAGGGTGAAGTTCCCGGCGGGCTTTCATTATAAGAAAGCGAGGTTAGAGACAATGGGTTTATTTACAGACGGATTCAAACTCTTGAAAAAGGCGAGTGAGCCTTTATACAAGACACCGAAATCCATTCAGGAAACCATAGAGATTATGGCGGTTGCTGAAAACGGTATTTTTGAAGTAAGCAGGAATAAGTATTCCAAGTGCTACCGCTTTCAGGACATCAATTACACGACAGCAACGGAGGATGAGCAGATTGGCATATTTGAGCGATACTGCAAGTTCTTAAATTCGCTGGATTGTAACTATAAGATTACGATCAATAATAAGAACAAAAACATGGATGATCTCCGTGACAAGGTTCTTATCACAGAAAGAGAGGATGGCTTCAATAATTACCGCAGAATCTACAATGACATCATTGAGGAGAAGATTATTGAGGGCAGACAGGGGATTGAACAGGAGAGATACCTGACAATCACAATCGAGAGAAAGAACTTCGAGGAGGCAAAGGCACAGTTTGCCACACTGGAAGCTACGATTCATAAGGCTTTCATTGAGCTTGGTGCGGAGATTGTACCGCTTAATGGCAATGAGAGATTAAAGGTGCTCTATGATTATTACCATCTTGGTGATGAGGGCAGTTTTGATTTTGATATTAAGAAAGCAAAGAAAGTTGGAGCAGATTTCAGAAATGATTTGTGTAATGGAATGGTGAAGTATTTTCCAGACCATTTCGAGGATGAGAGTAAATATTGCAGGGCACTTTTTATTAAGAAATATCCCAGCAGTTTATCCGACAGATTCATTAATGAGATTACTTCACTTCCAGTACACTCAATCACAAGTATAGATGTTGTGCCTGTGCCAAAGGATTTGACGACCAAGGTACTTCAGAAGAAATACCTTGGTATTGAATCGGATATTATCAAGCAGCAGAGAGTCCGTAATAAGAACAATGACTTTTCTACGGAAATCTCATATGCAAAGAGGACGGAGAAAAAGGAGATTGAGGCTATCATGGATGATGTCCGTGAGAATGACCAGTGCCTTTTCTTCGTTGGAGTAACGATTATCCTTATGGCAGAGAGTAAGAAAGAGCTTGAGAGTGTATGCGAGACTGTGGAGACTATCGGAAAGCGTAACAGCTGCACGATTGATACACACTACTTAAAGCAGAGGGAAGCTCTCAACACAGCACTTCCGATTGGTGTAAGGCAGGTGGAGACAATGCGTACCCTTCTTACACAGTCGCTTGCAGTGCTTATGCCATTTAATGTGCAGGAGCTTAATGACAGCACGGGCAATTATTATGGTATTAACCAGATCAGCAAGAATGTGAATATCGGAAATCGTAAGAAGCTGATTAACGGAAATGGTTTTGTTTTCGGAGTTCCGGGTTCCGGTAAATCATTCTTTTGTAAGATGGAAATGGGAAGTGTATTCTTGTCGGGAGATGATGAGATTATCGTCATTGATCCTATGAATGAATACTTTGATATTGCAGAAACCTATGGCGGAACTGTAGTAAATATGTCCACTTATACAGACAATTATGTAAATCCGCTGGAGATGGATGTATGGAGCCTTGATCCGAATGATTCCAAAGGAATGGTTAGAGAGAAGGGAGAGTTCATGCTTGGTCTTTGTGAGCAGTGTATAGGAGACAGCCTTAATTCACGTCAGAAGTCTATCATAGACCGATGCGTAAGAAAGCTGTATATCGACATTGCAAGAAGCAAAGAGAAGTATATCCCGGTGATGAGTGATTTTTACGATATCCTTATGGCACAGCCGGAGGACGAGGCAAAGGACATTGCATTATCATTGGAGCTTTTTGTAAATGGTTCACTTAATATCTTCAACCACCAGACAAATGTGGATGTGGATAACAGATTTACAGTATATGGCATCAGGGACTTAGGTACAGAACTTAGTCCTATCACAATGCTTGTTATGATGGAGTCTATTCAGAACAGGATTGTTGAGAATGGTAAGAGAGGCAAGGCAACATGGCTCTATATTGATGAGTTTCACGTCTTACTTAATTCCGAGTATTCTGCAAAATATCTGCAGCAGCTCTGGAAGAAAGTAAGAAAGCAGGGAGGTCTTTGTACCGGTATCACGCAGAATGTAGTCGATCTGTTGCAGAATTACACAGCAACCACAATGCTTGCAAACTCAGAGTTTGTAGCTCTCTTAAAGCAGGCGAACACAGACAGTTCAAAGATGGCGGAGGTTATCGGAGTATCAGAGGCACAGCTTAGATTTGTAACTAATACTGCATCAGGAATGGGACTTATCAAGTGTGGCTCAGTGGTAATTCCTTTTGATAATCAGATCAGTAAGGATACAGACCTCTACAGACTGTATAACACCAATATTCATGAGAAGATTGCAGAACAGAAGAAACGTGAAATGCAGAATAATGTCGAATAATGTTGATAGAGGTCGCAATTTGCGACCTCAAAGCACAGCCATCCGGGATGCTGGGTGGCTGTTTTGCTTTTATTGGAAAGAAGGTGAGAGCATTGAAGATAAAAAAGGTGGATGATAAGCCTATGGTCATTCACACAAAGGAAAAAGCCAAGATTCATACCCACAATCCGAAGCAGGCAAAGATTAAGGGCAGCAACATCTATACGGTAGAGCGTAGACCTAAAACTATCAAAGCGTCTGTTGAAAAAGTAAAAGCCACAGATGCAAAGAATAGAAATGTAAATGCGACAGAAGCAAAGAAGTCATACCGAAAGAGTACCATTCATCAGGCAGAGGCAAAGGATAAAGGACTTTCCAGATTCAAACGCAATATCAGAGAGTCCAATGCTTCCATTAAAACGAAGCAGGGTAATCTTCACATTGCAGGGAGGACAGGAGCACTTACTGCTGGAGCAGTTACGGATCAAGTAGAAGGAGGACAGGAGGTTACACAGGCGGCATATCTTGGATATGAGGCAACCCGTCCGGTTACAGGAATTGCTTCAAGGGGAGCAGACCTTTTCAGAAGAAAGACGGCAGCTGAGGCAAAGAAGCGTATCAAAAAGGTTGAGGCAGGAAAGAAGCTTTCCAAGAAAGCTGTGAAGAAAACTGCCAAAGAAACCGCAAAGACAGTGGCAAAGGAAACAGCCAAGGAGACCGCCAAAACGACTGCAAAGGCAGCAGCCAAGACTGCGACAAAAACTGCAGCCACAGCGGCTGGAACAGCGGTCGCACCGGGAGTTGGTACTGCAATCGGCATTGCAGCCGGATATGCGGCAGGTGTGGCGGTTGAAGCAAAGGACACACAGGTAACGAACAGAAATCGTAAGATTAAATTCTTTCTGGATAAGATGAAAGCACAGGAAAATCAGACTGACAGCGTTGCAAAGCTCGTAAAAGACCTTGTGACGAAAAGGGTAATGCTGTGGATAAAGACAGTTGCACCGATTGTGGGATTGGTTCTACTGTTACTTGTTCTTGTTGTAGCAATGGTTGCGGTTCCAGTGGTAGCAGTAATTGCAGTGCTTTATAACTCACCATTTGCATTATTCTTACCACCACTTGAAGCAGGTGATACAGTGCAGACAGTCACAAGTGCCTATGTGCAGGAATTTAACCGGGATGTAAATACGAAGGCAAATGAGCATACAGGTTATGACCTCGGAGAGATTGTCTATGTGGACTACGAGGGTATGGAAGAAAACCCAAGCAATTATTATGACATCATGGCTGTCTATATGGTAAAGCATGGTGTCGGTGATACTGCAACAGTTATGAATGATATTTCAAAAGGCTGGCTGCAGGCGGTAGTGAATGACATGTGTTCCTACACAACAAGCACCGGCACTAAGGACGTGGAAGAGACAGATGAAGAGGGAAATGTTACGACAGTAACGAGGTCTGTGCTGTATGTAAATGTCACCTTAAAGTCTTATCGGGATATGATCTCTGTGTATGGATTCAATGATAATCAGGTCGAAATGCTTGAGCAGATTATGAGTCCTGAATTAATGGGACAACTTGGCTATACCGGAAGTGGCAGTGGCGGTGGAGGCGGAAGTCCGGGAGTAAGCTCCATGACAGAGGATGAGATAAATGCTATCCTTAGTGGAATTACAGACAGCAGACAGAAAACAGTCTGCTCTTATGCACTTCACAGAGTTGGCTTCCCTTATAGTCAGGATTTACGAGACAGCGGTAACTATTATGACTGCAGTTCCTTAGCCTATTATTCATGGAAGGATGCAGGAGTGGATATTAGTTATGGCAGTGCAACCACAGCGGCAGCGGAGGCACAGGGGCTGGATGAAGCTGGGAAGACAGTATCTTATGCAGATATGCAGCCTGGAGATTTGATTTTCTACAGTTTTGCAAATAATGGCAGATACAAAAATATCAGCCATGTTGCAGTATATGTAGGAAATGGCAAGGTTGTGGAAGCCTTAAATGAGAGTGTTGGAGTGGTCTATCGTGATGTTGCAAGCGTCGGAAAGATTGTGGTGATAGGACGACCATAAAAGGTTTATTGCAATATAAGAAAGTAATATAAGGAAAAGTAATGATGGAGGAGCCTGAATGCTCCTCTTTTCAGATTGGAGGTGCTTATGAATTTAAACGAGATTGTTCTTGTGACAAAGAACGATAAGGGAACAGAGATAAATATGCTTATGACATCGGATGATTATAAGAAGTTTGTTTCCATTGATGATATGTCAGAACTGGCAGATCAGATGCTTTGTCTTGGCAGAACTCTTGGAGACGATGAAAGCTTTACAGAGTATTACAGGGCGGCAAATGTAACGATATCCGCAAGATTCTGTAAGGATGAAGTTCAACTTGGACGCTTTCTGCAGGGATTATACAACGATTCCAAGGAGTTTCGTTTTGATAAGGAACGCAGCTCGCCAGAGTGCATAGAAAAGATGAAAGAACTTGCCATGACAGATAAAGGATGGGTAGATGATTTTATACTGCATTATGAGAAGAATGACAGGACATTTGAGAGAGGGCAGACATTTCATAATTTCAATGACCATGATTACATGGTGCTTGAAGCATTATCACCAAGAAATCTTGTGGTGATGGATATGAAGTCAGGTTCTCTTACAATCGCCCTTGGTGCGACAGAGTATAAGCGTTATCCGAAGGAAGAGAAGCCTACAAAGGACAATACCACAATCGGGGTATCGTGGGAGCATGGCATTTATCTTGGTTCCACACTCTCATCCACGAATTTCAAGGCATACAAAAGAGAGTATGGCACACCGGAAAAGATAGAGGATATCTATGATTACCGGGCAAAGCTCAAGCAGAAGTTCTATTTTTATCAGGATATGTCAAAGGATGATGATGTTCCCAAGAAGATGCAAAACGATTTCCTGCACCAGATGTATGAGGACTTCGGAACCATTGAGGAAGACTGTTTTTATGACAGACTTGAAGATGGAAAGTATGACAAAGGCTTTCAGAAAAAGCAGGTAAAGGAAGAAAAGAGCCGATGAAAATGATTGGAGTAGGAGGCGGTTACCGGATGGAAAAAGAATTTGATGTCGAGATAAAAGAAGTGCTCTCAAGAGTACAGAGAGTAAAGGCAGAGTCGCTTGATGATGCCATTAATAAAGCAATGGATATGTATTATTCAGAAAAGATAGTCCTTGGTTCAGAGGACATGAAGGGAGTTGATTTTGTGCCTATCAGCGAAGAACAGCTCCCTTCTTCGTTACCAGAAGAAAATAAGAAAGAAATCGGAGGAAAGATACGATGAAAAGTGATTCAACAACAGTAATTAAGAACATGGAATTTTTAGTAAAGGAACTTCATAAGGAATGGGACAGATCGGGTGTTGCAAAGACATCCGTTATTATTTCCCTTGATGAAGTAGATGGTATCAATGAAAAATTAAAGGAGATTATCTATAAGACACAGAAGGCTTTGGATGAGGACGAGCTTACTTTCAAGCAGAGTATCGCAAAGTCCAAGGAGTGCTATGTACTTCTTCGTGTGGTGCGTAAGATTGCAAAGAAAAAGGATAAATGCGAAAAGCAGGCAATTGACAATGAGTTTGCAGTCGAGTTGGACAAGGAGGAGTTAATGCTCTCTAAAGGGTTATTTGCAGAAATGTTTAAGTAGGAGGATTAGGATATGAGCGTTGATATGAAGGTCAAGGCGATATATGACTCTGAGATAGGCAACATCACAAGAACAAATAAAAGCTGGATGGATGTGTTAAAGGTTGTAGGTCAGTTATATCGCTATGAATTTGATAATATCGTTATGGTAACAGCTCAGAGATCTCCGGAAAAAAGTACCCTTATGGCAGATTATGATACCTGGAAAAAGGTGGGAAGATATGTAAAGCGTGGTGCGAAAGGCTGTGCTATCTTCCCGTCAAGGGCACTTAATCCCCGTATGAGATATATCTTTGATATCAGTGATACCGGAGGAAAGAATGTAAAGCTGACATGGGACTTAGAGGGGGAGAATCTAAAGGATTATGTGGATTTTCTCGTATCAGAAGGTCAGATTGAGCAGTATGATAACGATGATAAGGAGTCTCTAAAAAACACACTAAAACAGTTTACAGGAACAAGTGTTTGGGCTATAATAAAGGAAGAGTTCGGAGATCGAATGACCGAGCTTATGCAGCTATCAGGTAGTGTGATAAAGGAATTCAACGAAAAACGCAATGGCTTACAGCAGGATTTAGATATGGAGCAGCTTGTTTATAAGAGCGTCATGTTTGCTGTAGGGACGAGATGCGGATTTGACTTATCTGTGCAAGAACAGGATTTTAGTCAGGTCGTAAATATCAAAGACGAAGAGATAATTTACCGTCTTGGTTCCATTGTATGCGATGTCTCCTGTAGTGTTCTTAGAGAATTTAGTCGTAACTTAAAGACCATTGAGAACGAAAGGAGAATGAATTATGGTAGAAGGACTGACTTACACAGAAGTGGACGGAGTAATGTATCCGGATATAGCGATGCCGGACGAGACGGAGGACTTAAAGAAGCTGGGCAAGTACGGAAGGATGGCAATGAGTTATCTTCAGGAGAACGAGCCGGCAAGATACAAGACTCTGATGAGATTCGGGAAGATGTACGAAAAGATGGCGGCAGTAGAGGCGGAAGCGAACGAACTGTACGACCAGCTGGAGGAGCAGTACTTAGCGAAGCACAAACCGCAGAATCCATCATCGACAATGGAGATGTGGAAGATAAGGGAGCAGGCGAAGATGCAGGCAGAGGAAGTGGTATTGCATCAGGTAGTAATGAAATTTCACTAAGCAATGGAACAGATACAGAACTGAATAGAGAGCTTGATGAGATTAATTCATTGGGTGTTAGTAAGGAAGCCGAATATACACAGGCTTCCTTTTTTTTCGACCAGAATGGGCAGGCAAGCTTCGGAGTGAAGTCATCTGAGGCAGAAAGACACAATGAATTTATGAGTAAGTTCGAGCAGGACAGAAAAGCTGCTCTTGCAGGGAAATACAATTATCTTAATCCGAAGAAATCTTCGAATGTGCCGCATGAGTATATCAAAACAGTAGTGCTTCGTGGTACAGGGTTTGCTGGTGGAAAAGGCAGGGTATGTGAGATTTTTAAGAATGAGATTGATGCAGGAACCAGAGCAAAACGCATAAAAGCGGAGTATGGCATAGGTGGTGCAGGCTGGCCCGTCGAGGGCTATGGGCTGCATGGTTATGACACTTTTCATGGCAGTGGACTCCGCTTCCAATGGAGAGATGAAGATGGCGAAGTGGAAGGATATGTATCATGGAAAGATATTGAAAAGGAAATCGGGGTGCTGATTCTTACAGGAGAATATCAGCCGGAGACACCTCGTATTGATGAGCTTGCGATGGACGGACTTCGTGAGGATGATGATGTTATTGACGGAGAGTTTCGTGAGGTTGATTCGGAAGAGCCGGCTGCAATGGAAGATACGGAGAACGATATTGACGATTATGCTATTCCTGATGAGCCGGAAAGCTATGCCGTTAATCGTGAGGCAGCGTCAGAAGATAAGGCTGAGCGAGAGGATGATGAATCATATGTAATGACGCCAGAGGAAGCAGCCGAGGAAGACAGAATGGTCACTATGGCAGAGTATGGTGCGGAGATGGAAGCTGAGACAGAAGCATCCAAAGATCCATCGGAGCTTCAGTATATCACACCGATAGACTATGCCAAGCGAATTGCAGAGCTTGATGAAGATTTGCGGGATGCGGCAGAGATTCTTGTTACGGAGTGCAGTTGTTACACACCTTTTCGGGCATTTCTTATGGATGTTGTAGATTCTGAGTTTGCATTTATTCCGAATAAGCTTGACCTTATAAGGGATATAGCACTTGGAGCAGATAAACCAGAGAGAACAGCTTATTCCAACAATAAGTATGGACTTGTGGAATATACCCTTAGAAGCGGCTATGTGAAGATCAGCTATAAGAACAGGCATGGAGAACGCCAGGAAGGCTCTCTTGACTGGCGTGAGATTTATGAAGTCCTTTCATATATGGTGAAACAGCCATTTTATTGTGGTGAGGATCAGAAGAAATATTATCAGGAGACAAAGGCTAAGAGCGACAGGGAGAATATGAATCCTGTCTATCGCAGATTCTTTGAGATTGAGGAGAATGTCAGGGAGAACCGCCTTACTACTCGTGCAAGGGCGATTGCAAATGGCTGGAATACAAAGATTGATGAGAATGGTCGTTTAATGCCTGATAATGAAGTAACTGTATCGGAAGATATGACAAAGACTGCAAATGATGAAGCACAACACGAAGAAGATGCTTCCCACACACAGGAGATGGTGGAATCGGTAGCAGACCAGAAAAAGCGAAATTTCCATTACAACCTGTGGGAAGTGGAAAAAGGCGGAGCAAAGACGAGATACCAGTGGAACATTGACGCAATTCGCACTTTAAAGCAGATTGAATCCGAGAACCGCCTTGACACAACGGAGGAACAGAAAATCCTGTCGAAGTTTGTCGGATGGGGTGGATTATCACAGGCATTTGATGATAACAACGACAGCTGGAGCAGGGAGTATGCAGAGCTGAAAGAACTTCTTACCGAGGAAGAGTACAAAGCTGCAAGGGCAACAGTCAATAATGCTTTTTATACTTCTCCAGAGATTGCCATGTGCATGAACTCGGCTTTGGTGCAGTTTGGCTTCAGAGGTGGAAATGTGTTAGAGCCATCTATGGGAATTGGTAACTTCTTTGGAAGTATGCCCGCACCTATGCAGGGCAGAAACAAGCTGTACGGAGTAGAGATTGACAGCATATCGGGAAGGATTGCAAAGCAGCTATACCAGAATGCCAATATTTCTATCACAGGATTTGAGAATACTGCTTACCCGGATAACTTCTTTGATGTGGTTATTGGAAATGTGCCTTTCGGAGATTATAAGGTCTACGATCCGAAGTACAACAAGTATAACTTCCGTATCCACGACTATTTCCTTGCAAAAGCACTTGATCAGGTAAGACCGGGAGGAATGGTTGCGGTAATTACCACAAAGGGAACGCTTGATAAAGCAAATCCTACCATCAGAAAGTATCTGGCAGAGAGAGCAGAGCTTGTTGGAGCAGTCAGACTTCCGAATACTGCGTTTAAGGATAATGCAGGAACAGAAGTAACAGCGGATATTCTGTTTTTACAGAAAAGGGAGCGAAAGATTGCAATAGAGCCTGACTGGGTACACTTGGGCGTTACGGAGGATGGCATTGCAGTCAATTCCTATTTTGCCGAACATCCGGAGATGATGCTTGGTCACATGGAATATGATACAAGAATCTACGGGCAGGACAGCAGATATACAGTCTGTGTCAATGATGATGAGAATTTCAACATGTATGAAGCACTCAACAATGCAATCAGAAATATCAAGGCACAGATGACAGATTTTGAGCGTATCTCTGATGAGGAGGAACAGAGTGAAGAAATTATTCCTGCTGATCCGGATGTGAGAAACTACACCTATACTTTTTATGCTGGAAAGCTCTATTACAGGGAAAATTCCGAGATGAAAAGGCAGGATGTATCACAGACAGCTGAGGAGAGAATACGAAGTCTTGATGAAATCAGAACTATCACGAGGGAGCTGATTGATATCCAGATGGAGGGCTGCAGCGAGGAGGAGCTTGCAGATAAGCAGAAGCTTCTTAATACAAAGTACGATGCCTTTGTAAAACAATATGGGGCAATCACTTCCAAAGCCAACAGGATTGCATTCAGGGATGACAGCGACTACCCGCTTCTTTGCAGTCTTGAAGATGTAAATGAGGATGGGGAGGTGAAGAAAGCAGATATGTTTTACAAGCAGACAATCAAGGCAAAAACTGTGATTGACAGAGTGGAGACTGCTGTGGAAGCCCTTAATGTGTCGGTCAGTGAGTTTGGGTATGTTAATATCCCATATATGCTCAGTATCTATGAGCCTGATATCACAAAGGCGATGGAAGAACTGGCAGAAAAGAGTGGCAATCCCACAGAGGAAATATCACTCAGTGATGATGCTGCAACGGAACTTAAAAGAGGTGTTCTTGTTGAGGAGCTGGACGGACTGATTTTCCTTAATCCCGACCGCTACAATGAGAATAATCCCGATGCAGGCTGGGAGACAGCAGATGAGTATCTGTCTGGTAATGTAAGAGATAAGCTTCGTGTAGCAAAGGCTATGGCAGCTGATACAGACAATCCACAGGCAGAAAGATTCGCAGGCAATGTGACAACACTTGAAAAAGTGCAGCCGGAGTGGATTGAAGCATCGCATATTGATGTAAAGATTGGAAACACATGGATTGAGCCACTTGATTATGAGCAGTTTATCTATGAGCTGCTTAATACACCAAGGCGGGCAAGGGCAGTCAGAAGCCAGTGGTATAATTCCGGTATTCAGGTGCATTTGAATAAGATGAGCATGGAATGGTTCATTGAGAATAAAAGCATGGATAAGCATTCAGTGGCAGCTACTAAGACCTATGGTACAAGCCGCATGGATGCTTATTCTATTTTTGAGGATACACTGAATCTGAAAACTGTAACAGTCAGGGACAGGATTGATGATGGTGATGGCAAATATCACTATGAAGTCAATAAGAATGAGACTATGCTTGCAAGGGAAAAGCAGAACATGATCAAGGAAAAGTTTAAGGAATGGTTGTTTTCCGAGCCGGAACGCAGACAGAAGTATGTGGAGTATTACAATAACACATTCAACAACATCCGTCTGCGTGAGTATGACGGAAGCCATTTACAGTTTCCGGGAATGAATCCGGCGATTGAGTTAAAGCCTCATCAGAAAAATGCTGTGGCAAGAATCCTTCTCGGAGGAAACACACTTCTTGCCCACTGCGTAGGAGCCGGCAAGAGTTTTGAGATGATGGCGGCATGTATGGAACAGAAAAGACTTGGACTTGCCAATAAGACAATCATGGTTGTTCCAAAGCCGCTTATCGGTCAGACAGCATCAGAGTTTTTAAGGCTTTATCCGTCAGCAAATATTCTTGTTGCAACGGAGCGCGACTTTGAAAAGAGCCGCAGAAAGCAGTTTGTTTCAAGGATTGCAACTGGGGATTATGACTGCATTATCATGTCACACTCGCAGTTTGAGAAAATTCCAATCTCCGCAGAGAGAAAGGAAAGAATGTTAAATGAGCAGATAGAGGAAATCAGTTATGCCATTGATGAAATGAAAGAGCGTAATGGAGAACGCTGGACAGTAAAGCAGATGGAAAGCCAGAAGAAAAAGCTGGAGGAACAGCTGAAATCCTTATCTGATGAGAGCAGGAAGGACGACTTGATTACCTTTGAGGAGCTGGGTGTGGATTCGATTATGGTAGATGAAGCACATAATTTTAAGAACCTCGCAATATTTTCAAAGATGAATAATGTGTCCGGTATCAGCAGTTCAGGGGCAAAGAAGTCAACGGATATGCAGCTTAAATGTCAGTATCTATCAGAGATAAATGATGGCAGGGGCATTGTGTTTGCAACAGGTACACCAATATCCAATACCATGTGTGAGATGTATGTCATGCAGCTTTACTTGCAGAAAGCGGCACTTGAAGAGATGGGGATTTATCACTTTGATTCATGGGCTGCAAACTTTGGCGAAGTGACAACTGCACTGGAGCTTACTGTAGAAGGCAGTGGTTTTAGATTTAAGAGCAGGTTCAATAAGTTTACGAATCTGCCGGAGCTTATGAACATTTTCAGAGAGGTTGCTGATGTGCAGACCGCCGATATGCTGGACTTAGATGTACCGGCATTAAGGGGCGGCAAACCTATCATCGTGGAGTCGGAGCCTGACTGGTATGTAAAGCAGGTCATGGAAGATTTCGTGGTAAGGGCAGAGCGTATCAGAGGCGGTGGAGTTGATCCGAGTGTCGATAATTTCCTAAAGATAACCCATGAGGCGAGACTTCTTGGAACAGATGCAAGACTGATTGATAAGGATGCACCGAATAACCCAGATGGAAAACTCAATAAGGTAGCAGAAAATGTGTGGAAAGAATACGAGAAAGGAAATGCTGATGGTCATATAGGCTGTCAGCTTATTTTTTCGGATATCGGAACACCGGGACCGGATAAAGATTTTACAATCTATGATTATCTGAAGGAAACGCTGATACAGTATGGCATTCCAGAGGATGAGATAGTCTTTATACACGATGCCAAGACCGATGCACAAAGAGATGCACTTTTTAAGGAAATGAGGACAGGTAAGAAGAAAGTGCTTATCGGATCTACGGACAAGTGTGGAACAGGTGTTAATGTTCAGACACATCTTGTTGCAATGCACCATGTAGATTGCCCCTGGAAGCCAAGCTCCATAGAACAGCGAGAGGGACGAGGTATCAGACAGGGTAATGAAAACAAGGAAGTTGCGATATACAGATATGTCACAAAGGGAACATTTGATGCATACAACTGGTCGCTCGTCGAAAATAAGCAGCGTTTTATCAGTCAGGTAATGACAAGCAAAGCGGTGAGTCGAAGCTGTGAGGATATCGACGAGGCAACTCTTTCCTATGCGGAGATTAAGGCAGTTGCTACAGGTAATCCCCTCATTCGTGAAAAGATGGAGATTGACAATGATGTGCAGAGATTGAAGCTGTTAAAGGCATCGTATGACAATCAGAGGTATGGCTTGCAGGATAACTTTATGATCAAGTATCCGAAGCTGATTAAGACTGCAACGGAAAAGCTTGCCAATGTAAGGGAAGATGTAAAGGAAAGGGATAAGGAACTGATTACAAGTCCTGACTTTGCGATTACCATTGGCAAGGCAACTTACACAGAGCGAGTGGATGGCGGAACCATGATGCTTGAAGCAATCAGCAAGTGTAAGACAGGTGAGACAACAGCTATCGGTAAGTTTCATGGATTTGAACTGCTGGTAGAGAAGAATTTCCTCGGTATCAACTATATGGTGCTTAGAGGAAAGACAGAGTACAAGGCAGAACTTTCCACAAGTCCTGTGGGTAGTATGGTAAAACTTGAAAATCTGTTTAATGGGCTGCATGAAAATGTGGACTTTCTGGAAAAGAAGATTGAGCAGTATCAGAATGACCTTGAGGCTTCAGAGGCAGAGTATGACAAGCCATTTGTATACAGTGAGGAACTGGAGCAGAAGCTGGCTAGGCAGTGTGAGCTTAATGCCCAGCTTGACCTTGAAAATTCAAAGGCTGTGGATGCAGACCTTAGTGGACCGGAGGAAGAAAGAGAAGCTGAGGAACAGACACAGACTGCAGGTATTGTAGCTGAGGACAGAGGTGCTTATCAGGCTGGCAGAGATGGTAGAATTCGATAGGAGAGTGAATAATATGAGCATAAGAAAAGTGGTCGCAGGACTGCTTATTACAGCGGGGATTGCCATTATGGCAGTCCCTTTTTTCTGGCGTGCAACCGGAGAAAAACAGACAGAACAGCTCATAAGTGAATTTGAGCAGACATTGGAGGATGATTACGATGAAGAAACAGATGTGGAGGAAGAGCAAACCTCCATTAGTAAAGAGGATGAAGCCATTCTTAAAGAAGGCGGTGTTATCGGCATCATTGAGGTACCGAGCATAGATATCAGATATCCGGTAATGGAAGGAACGGGTGCGGAAGTCCTTAATGCCGGGATTGGTCATATACCTGAGACAGCAGGAATCGGAGAAAGTGGAAACTGTGTGCTTTGCGGTCATAACGGCAGCAGATATGGCACATTTTTCACACCACTAAATCAGATTTCCATAGGAGATGATGTGACAATTATCGACAAAAACGGACAGACTTATATCTATGAAGTAACAGACACAGAGGTGGTAAATCCTTATGACAACAGCATTAAGACACAGGGAGAGGAAAAGGAATTAACTCTTTTTACCTGTTCACAGAAGGGTACTATGCGTTTTGTGGTCAGATGCAGATATAAGGAGGCAGGTGTGGATGAATAAAAGATACCGGTTAGGTGAGATAGAAGAGGCAGTAGCAGAAATGGAAGAGCTAATTGATATCGAGGATGATATTGCTGAGATTGATGATGACTTTCAGATAGTTGTAAGCAGCTGGTCTGTGTATGTCGAAAGCCTGAATCTGACACTCAGACAGGGAATAGCCAGTGCATGGGATGCGGAGGAAGGATTATTTATGCCTGATTTTGATGTGACTATCGTGTATGAGGGAAACATCGAAACACAGGATTGGCTCTATTATGAGCAGGACGGAATGGTCGTTACACTTGGTAACTGGTTAAATGGCAGATTGTCTTGTGAACAGATAGAACAGCTTTGGTGTGAGCTTATCATACCGGAGCAAAACAAAGAACAAAAAGAAAGCGAGGAATAGCATATGAAGTATTCAATTAAAGTAAACGAAGTAAGGGCAAAAGAGGGCAGCAACATCAAAGGATTTGCAACAGTAGTATTTGGTGATTCATTTAAGATTACCAATATTGCAATCCTTGAGAATAAGGACAAGGGTGAGCTTTTTGTATCAATGCCTAGATACCGCTCTAATGAGCGTGATGAAAGCAACGGTGTGATTTATAAGGATGTGTGCAATCCTATCACAGCAGAGTTTCGTGAGAAACTCTACACCAATATCCTTGATGCCTATGCAAGAATCAAGGAACCGGAGAAAGAGGAGACACAAAAGCAGGATAGAACACAGGAAATGCCTGAGTTTTCTGTAACTGTGACACCTTATGAGAGGGAAGGCAGTAACATCAAAGGACTTGCACGTATTTACTTTGAAAACAGTTTCATCGTAAATAACATCAATATCGTGCAGGGCAAAGAGAAAATCTTTGTATCAATGCCTTCTTATAAGACAAAACAGGTGGACGAGCAGGGCAAGCCAATCTATCAGGATGTCTGCTATCCGGTCACAAAGGATTTCAGGGAAAAACTCTACAATGAGATTATCTTGGAATATGAGAAAGCAAAGGATAAGAGCAACGAAAAGGCGAGGGAGAGTGCAGAGAAACATCATGGCAATCCCGATAAAGAGAAGGACAAAGAGGCAACACCCTTTCGATAATTAGTAATCAGAGTACAGGGGCGGCCATGGCTGCCCCATTTACAGAATGGAGGAAACAGAATGGATATAGAAGCAGGAAAAACACTTACCAATGAGGAGGTCATAAGAGAACTTCCCGACTTATTAAAGAAAAATGCCATGAAAGAGCAGGCAAACGATGTATTTGAGATATGCAGCTATGTGGATGGACTGGAGAAAAAGATTGATTCCATGACGGAAGAACTTACCAATATGCAGAAGCAGATCAAGGAAATGCAGGAGGATACGCTGGTCAATAATGCAAAAAAGGCATTATCAGAAGCACAACAGAGATATGCCATAATACTTCGTGAAGAGTTCAGTTGCCTTGAATCTATCACGAACAGGGACACGATCAACTGGATTCTGAAAAATGAATACAGGAGGTCGATTATGGAACATTTACCGAAACGAATCACCGAGAACGGCATTGACTATATACTGGTCGGTGACTACTATATCCCTGACCTGCGGCTGCCGGAGGAATCCCGTCCTATCGGACGCTGGGGACGGATGCACCGGGATTATCTGAAAGAATGACGTCCGGTCTTGTACAATGACCTGCTTTTGTCCGGCAGGTTCTGGACGTACCTTGCAGACTTAAACGAACAGGCACAGAACCGGCTGGAGGTAATCACCGAGCAGATGAAAGCCGCGGAGGGAATCACCGAAGAATTAAAGCGCCGGGACTGGCTCTTATGGGTGCAGTCCATGAACAACATCCGCAGCCGGGCAGAAGAAATCATCTGTACTGAAATGATTTTTTGTTGATAAAGTGCCACCGGGCAGCCCCCCTGGCGGTGGTGTTGTTGCCTGAATATAATTTACAGCAACGTATCCGAGGGACCTGTCGAAACTCTTTCGCATCTCAACCATGTATAACCATCTGCATCTTCCGTAGGTCCTGCTGCTCTTTCATAATACAGATATTCTCCTTTAGCCAATGTAGCAATAATTCCTCCTGACAAACTCGGCTCAGATCTAAAGCGGACGCCTGTACCTGTTACCATATAATATTCAGGCGTAAAATCACCATATAAACTTACTTTTTCACTCAAATTTATCTGCTTGACATTTTTGCTTTCTGACATCTCTGCTGCATTAACTGTTAATGATGATGTGAAAAGAACTAAACAACTACCTAATGCCAATATCTTCTTTATATTCATATAAACTTCCTCCTTTAACGGATTTCTATGGCTACTTCTTACTTAATTATATCTTTAACAAATAATATTTTTTGTATATGTAAAATTTACGTATTAATATGTCAAAAAAACAAGTTTTCACTTATATTGATAACCACCTTTATTATCTATAATCAAAGAACTATTATTAACAATAATCCTTTGATTCTACTCCTCATCATATGATTATACACTTCTTTTCTATTTTGTCACCATTTAGAAACATTTTTCTTCTATATATTAAAACTTATAAAAACTTATAATACCAATAACGTGATTTGTCGCTAACATCGACCTATTTAGCACAGTTGTGCGATTTGATTGATAATATCTCATAACCTCGTCATTGAGTGTGTCCACACTTGCATTTCCCTCTTTACGGAAGGACGTAAGCATCTGCACCATATCCGTTCCGTCTTCTGCTACTGCTTCCTGATACAGCTTCTACTCACAATTTCTGCAATTTCCGCTGTAGAATCTGTTGGATAAAATTCAAATCCTGGTCCGTAATCCAACATTGCATTATTTTCCTGCATCCCATGGGCGTTAACTGCAATCCAGCTGTTCTTGACCTGACGAAATATCATATCAAGCGCAGTTATTGGAATAGCACCGTAAAGCACCTGTTCACGGATGCAATCACTATTCTTTTATCTTAAGCTAAATATACATTCGTTATCAAAACTGCAAAAAAATAAAGACATTAGGCTTTATATGTTGTATACTGTTTAATTAAAAGAAAACAATAATTATAGTAGAAAGAAAAACTCAAGACAGCCAACGTTTTTGTTTTGTGGCTTGAGCGAATTCGAAAGGAATGACAAAAACTATGAAAAGAAAATTCGTGCTTTACATTTTACTTTTTTGTTGCATAAACATTTCTGCATGTAGCAACCCAATAGATACTTATAATGATATTTCCTTAAAAGATAATACTGCAACTGAAAATGAATCTTCAAATCTAAGCGATGATTTGGAAACCCAGACTGCCTATTATTCAAAATACAATGGTAATTGGTCCACAAATGGACAAAGTAGCGAAGGTATTTTAAAGAATGGTGGTACTGAATTCCATGTTGAAATAATAAATGACGATGAGCTACATGGGTATCTCTACTCTCAGCAAGGAACTAGCGAACGTTTCGCAGAAATAGATGACATAACTGGCAAAATTATAAACGGAGAATGTGCCTATTCCTTTTCAGATGACGGGTGGGGTAACAGTGGAACCCTTTCTATTCGATTTCAAGAGGACGAAATTAATATTGAAGTCAAAGATTTTATATTGAATGACCACAATACAAATGGTTTTGGAATTAGCGGTTCCTATAAGCTTATCCCAATGAATGATTCTATGGTAACATCTGAAACAGAATCCATTTCAGGCGAAATTGATTGGCAGGAAGCAGCTTTGCAAAAATACAGTGTCGATTGGCAAGAAAGTCAAATTATCAAAGAACTTGAAAAAAGAAAGCCTTATACGGATAGCTGCTCTTTCTATCCTAAGTTTCTTCAATATATGGAAAATGTGCGGGAAGTTCGAGACATTTCTATGAACCTTTATCCCCTCTTCGATACAAACACAAAATATTACCAGGCATCAGACTTTGACGATGTGCCACCACTAATTATCTATCTTGCAAAAAATGAAATATATGCCCGTCACGGATATATATTCAAAGATGCGGATTTAAACTCCTATTTTTTGAGCCAACTTTGGTATTTGCCGGAATTCGATTCAGAGAACTTTGATACTGCTGTATTCAATGAATATGAAACGGCTAACCTTCAATTATTAGCACAACTTGATACCTATAAATAGAAAAAACTGCAAACCAGCTAAATACGTAGTTGGTTTGCAGTTTTCCAGCTTTAACACACATTACGGTGTATTAATACCAAAGCCTGTAAGACCAGAATCATTGATTGGTCGGGTTAGCTGTTTAACTGTATCATCCGATGTATTCCCTTCTATTGTGGTATATTCATTTGTCTGTGCATTATAGCCAGTTACAATTCCTACATGAGATGATCCATTGGATTTCTTGATAAAAATGTCTCCTCTTTTCGGTTTATAAACCGTTTTATCTCCAAAACGGTTTTTTCCCTGATAAAAAGATAAATACTCCGCAACGGCAACACTTTGGGGAACTAGACCAAGCTGATTAGAAACATTTAACAGTCCTGCCTTATTTGCACACCACGATACAATGCATGCACACCACGCATTTCCCTGTGCACTTGGAAACCATTTATTATATTTATTGAAATTTTCTTTTCCACGGTCAGATTCCGGCAATCCTTCAAAGCGATCTGTCTGTTCTTCTGCAAGCGCAAATAGTACCATGTTTTCTACATATGCCGACAAAGAAGATTCTGCTTCACTGTTAAATCCCAATGCTTTTTCATATACAGTATTTCTTCGGGTCTTGTATACTCCCAATCCTTTCTGTGTACCATTATCCACATATACATCCTGTAATGCGTAATTATGTAAAGTATCCAATTTTACCGAACTCCACTGATTCCCCAGCCTATTACCGATTCTGGAAATTCCTTTTGGCGATTGATTATAGCAGTCGCTAAAATATATCAAAACCCTTTCGTCAGAAATACCTAATTCTTTCCCACGCTCAATATATCCGTTAACATCCGCACGTTTTAAATCATCCTGTGCCTGATGTGATTCTTCAGTATCTAAGAGCTGTTTCAACTTAGTTAATTCCTCCTCAGAAATAGATGCGGGTGTTAAGGAATCAAAAGGAGCGGCATTTCCAGCGATAATATAATTTCCAATAACCGTTCCTGACATAATGGCATCAAAACTTTTTACATTACGATTCCGAATATCAAGTAAAAGATTATACGCCCGCGATGCTCGCCATTGAAGCAGGCCTACAGAAAGAACGTCTGTTGGATTTATAGAATCATAATTCCCTTCCAGTGCACTAATAACCCCGATTGTATACTCAAGCAAATTTCCGATAACCGGAATATCTGGGTAAATAGGTATATCTGCGGAACCGTCATTTGCTTTCGCTTTATCCGAATAAATACATTCTAAAGTTTTAGGACCTGCAATACCGTCAGGGGTTAAACCATTAATAGTCTGAAACTTTATTACCGCCAGCTTTGTGTTTCTTCCATAATTACCATCCGTCCCCGACGTTCTACAATTATAGTTTAATTCTATAAGCCGTTTTTGTAGCGTAGCAACAGCGGTCCCGGTGCTACCTTCTCTCAAAAGATTGCTATTGGTTCCAGAACCTTTCACAGGATTGGTAGAATTGATCTTTTCCCATGTCTTAGTCCCTACTTTTCCATCAGCAGAAAGCCCATTATTTTTTTGAAAATTTATAACGGCTTTTTGTGTAGCTGTACCAAATTATCCATCAGCTCCAGAAACCCCACAATCATACTCTAATTCCAGCAGTCGTTTCTGAAGGTAGTTTGACAGTTGAATAAAAAATGGTCACAAAAAAGGACGCAGGATTTCTCCCACGCCCTCACTACTATCTGGCTTTATCTTCTCTTACCTTTGATACTTCTTTTCCTATCTCCACTTTCATATCCGCAGCGCCTCTTGCTTCAAAAGCATCGGCATTATACTGATACTCGTGTGTTTCCGCCACCACCGGTGCATATACAATCTCAGCTTCGACTCTCTCAGGTGCTGCTTCTTTCCTATCAGCTTCCATCTGTTCATTATGCTTCATATCATCCTTATTCTTTTCCTTATCCATTCTCACATCCATCACTAGATTATCAAGCTTATCAATGGATGCGTCCAGATGAATCTCCATTGATACAAACAACTTTCTCACTGCTTTCATCGGTGCAAGCACCGCTTTGGTTATTGTATGCTTCTGCTCTTTCTGGGAGTAATCTACCTCCGGTTTGTCAGCAAAAGTACGAAATGTATTGGCTGCTGTCTGCCCTGCTTCACGAAGCCCTTTTCCAAGCAAGGCTGTTCTTGCTATATTCCTGTCAGTTTCCTTGATAGCACTTCTGACATTCTCTCGCACAATAAGAAGCTTATTCTTAATCCATAAGAACTCCGATACTCGATAAAGTGCAGCTCTGCCCTTTACCTTTGCTTCTGCAACAATGCTTTTGGCTGTCTCCTTGACCTGCTCCTTGGCTTCAAAGATCTGTGACTTTATCTGCTCACATCTGGAATTTAGTCTTTGCCACAATGTCAAGTGATGAATTGGTGTCAAATTATCTATCTTGAAGCTATAAGGGCAATTCAATATAATAAATAGAGATAAGCAATCTATCTGGAAAAAATTTTTATAAAAAATGAAGCCACACTATCTTTTTACAGTGTTCATTCGTTATACATGGTAGAAAGAGAAATGCGCATTGACTTTCAATAACGGGAAAGGAGGATTTCGTGGATATAGATTTTTTGTTGCTACAAAGAATGAAGCGTGGAGACGAAAATGCTTTTGATGTATTTGTTCGCAAATACTATAAGGAAATATTGAACTATTGTAACTATCATTGCCCTGATACATCAACCGCAGAAGATTTAACACAGGAAACTTTTTTGCGCTTCTTCGAGAAATTGTCTGACTACCGTTATATGGGAAAAACCAAAAATTATTTGTATACGATTGCTGGAAATCTTTGCAGGGATTCCTATAAAAAAATCCGAGAAAGTTTGTTAGAGGAACAGTCTTTAGAAATTCAAGATTGTTTACATCCCCCTGAAACAGACGAGCTTCTTAACAGGCTGACGATTAAGGCAGCTCTGGATAGATTACCCGCTGAATTAAGGGAAGTTATTATCTTGTATTACTTTCAGGAACTGAAACTTACAGAAATATCCAGCACCTTACAAATAGGTTTGCCATTAGTAAAATACCGGGTAAAACAGGCAAAAACACATTTAGAAAGACTGCTAAGGGAGGAGTGATTTTGTGAATATTGAAGAACAACTCAAAAGGTATCGGGAAAATCAGAATATTATTCCTGATGAACAGCACATAAAAGAAACCGTAAGAAAATCAATAGAAAGTTATTGCTCCGTTGAGCAGGAAAAGCAACTAACGTATTGGGAATTTTTATGGACAGAGTTACATCTTATACGCAAGCGGTGGTGGCTGCTGCAAATGCTTTTGTTATGGACTGCTGCAACCCTTTTGCCAGATCTTTTAGACAATAGGTATGTGATAAGAATGTTAGGTATGATAGGGGTACTCTTTATTGTTCTGATAATACCGGAATTTTGGAAAAACAAATCTTGTGACTGTATGCAGATAGAAGCGACCTGCCTTTATTCATTGCGACAGATATATGCAGCCAGAATCTTTCTATTTGGAATTGTCGATTTATTTATGATAAGCCTGTTTTGTATCACACTTAGAGGAAGTGTCAATCTCGCGCTATCAGAAATTGTCATCCAGTTTTTGTTTCCAGCCGTGGTGACTGCTTGCATTTGCTTTGGTACGTTGTGCAGCAATAGTCGTGTAAATGAGGGAACTTCTATTATTCTCTGCCTGTTATGGAGCGGAATATGGTGGTTCATTATCAATAACGAAACCATTTACGTTCTCATTACACTTCCGGTTTGGTATGCTTTGTTTGGAACTGCTGTTGTTTTTCTGATTGGTGCAATTTATAAAACCATATTTGATTGTAATAAATTCTGGGAGGTGGATTTAAGTGGAACTACAATTAGTTAATCTGACAAAAGAGTTTGGAAATTTTCGAGCAGTAAACAACCTGAATCTTACGATTTCAAATGGTGTGTATGGTCTTTTAGGTGTCAATGGTGCTGGAAAAACCACTTTAATGAAAATGATATGCTCACTGCTGACCCCTACAAGTGGAAAGATATTATGTGACGGGCAGGATATTGGGGGAATGGGCGGCGAGTACCGGAATCTTTTAGGATATTTGCCGCAGGAATTTGGATTTTATCCGGAATTTACGGTAAAGGATTATCTTTTATACATTGCAGCCTTAAAAGGGATTCGCCCGATTGTGGCAAAGAAAAAAGTAAACAAACTACTTGCACAGGTAGGACTTTCCAAAGCTGCTAATAAAAAAATGCGGAAATTATCCGGAGGCATGAAACGTCGGGCTGGCATTGCACAAGCGATACTGAATGACCCTAAAATTTTGATTTTGGATGAACCAACTGCCGGACTTGACCCCGCAGAAAGAATACGTTTTCGCAATCTAATCAGTGAACTGTCAGAAAACCGTATTGTTATATTATCTACTCACATTGTTTCGGATGTGGAGTATATTGCAAAGGATATTTGGCTTATGAAAGACGGTAAGATTTTGCAGCAAGGGAATTTAGATGAAATCGTATCTTCCATGCCGCAAAAAGTATGGGCTTGTCAGACTTCCCATGAAAAAGCAGCAAAGTTGATGAAACAATATAAAGTATCTAATATGAAATCAGAAAATGGTACTGTTGAATTACGAATTATTTCTGCCAGGCAGCCGCTTGAACATGCAAGACTTGTGCGCCCTAATTTAGAAGACGTCTTTTTGTATTATTTTGGAGAAAAGGGTGGTGACATGGAATGATTCGATTTGAAATAAAAAAGATATTTTCAAAAACTGCAAATAAAATCGGTCTGATCGTATTGCTGGCAGCCATCGCTGTTACTTGCTATTTTGCAATATCTTCCATGGGCTATGTGGATGAGGAGGGGGATACACACACAGGAATTGCGGCAGCAAGGTACTTGCGTGATACAAAAGCGGAATGGGAAGGCCTGATCACAGAAGATGTGCTTCGAGAGGTCATTCGGCAAAATCGGCTAATCAACGAAACCTATCCTGACAGCCCGACAGATATTAAAACCAGCAACATTGGCTATTCCAAAAAACAGGGATTTTCTGATATTAGGGATTTAATTAACTCTGGATTTTCCGAGTTCCGAGAACATAATTACTATCGGGCAGACAGCTTATCAGAGGATGAGGTTGGAAAGCTTTATGATAACCGCATCTTAAATCTGGAGAAATGGCTTAATTCTGATGAAGCAAAAGACCAATTCAGTGAAAAGGAAAAAGCATTTCTGGTTAGTCAATATCAAAAACTGGAGACTCCTTTTTATTATGAATATGCAGGCGGTTTTACTGCTGCTTTGGACTATGCACCCACAATCATTATGCTGACCGTTTTGATTATGAGTTTCTTTGTAGCAGGTATCTTTTCAAACGAATTTGGGTGGAAAGCGGATTCTGTTTTCTTTTCCGCAAGGTATGGCAGAAATAGGGGGACTTTTTCTAAAATAGCGGCTGGGTTAATTGTTATTACCGGAGTTTACTGGTTGGTAATTCTGATATATTCCGCAGTAGTATTTAGTGTTGCAGGTATTGGCGGTGCAAATTGTGTTATTCAGACAAGCTGGGCTTTCTGGAAAAGTTTTTACAATATTACCCATTTGCAGGCATACCTCTTAACCGTGATTGGTGGATATGTGGGAGCATTATTCATTTTAGCTGTTTCCATGCTGGTATCTGCCAAGACACATACAACTGTTTTAGCTGTTACAATTCCATTTGTACTGTTATTCATTCAATCCTTTTTGGGTGGATTTTCAGTATTATCAGATGTATTAGGACTTTTGCCAGACCAGCTCTTGCAGATAAATATGGCAATTAAAACCTTTACTCTTTATGAAATTGGTGGGAAAGTGATAGGATCAGTTCCGATTATTTTAACAATTTATTCCGTTCTATTCCTTATTATTTTACCTGTTCTGTATCAGGTATATCGAAAAACAGAAATAAAGTAAAAAGTGAGTGAAAAGCTAACTTGAAACTCTAAGCAATTTATGAGGTATCGATAAGGAAAAGAAAATCAAACAAATATAATAAGCCCGTCTGAAAGATAATCTTATATAAAAGAAAGATAATATCGTTTGTTTTGTAAACTAAAAAATAATTTTTTTAAAACAAATAGGGATAAATTGTAAGAAGTTTTTAATGTATAGAGGTATGTTTTAAGTCATATCAATAAGTTTTGTTTAATAGATGATACAAAGTTTACCAAGATCATGAAGAAAAAGGAGAGCTTATGAAAAGTAAAGTTAAGAATTTAGAGAAAAAAACAAAGGTTATACTGTTAATTTGCATTGTCATTATTGGATTTTTAGTTGTATTTACAGCATTACATTATAAGAAATCCATTTCAAATAAAGAAGAATCAAATCCGGAAATAACTGTTACAGAAAGCAGCCAAAACGCTGAAAAGTCTGATATGTCTGATATGTCAGAACCATTAGAGATTACTATAAATCTTACAGAACACTATATCACTCACGTAGGAGATCCGGGAAATTTCTATTACATTGATGATAATTATGTATTATGGGGAAGTGGAGGGAATGAATATGGACAGTTGGGTCAAGGGATACAAGACTATGAATTTCATAGTGAAGGTTTAAAAATTGCAGAGAGTGTTATCCATGTTGATTATTCACAAAAAGGATTTGTTATTTTTCTTACAAATGATCATAAACTCTATGGTGTTGGAAACGCTGGAAGCGGAGCATTAGGACAATATGAGGAATTTGATTGGACGAGGTATACAAATGGGGAAAACTATGCGGAAACAACGCCGATTTTGCTGATGGAAGATGTGGCTTATGCAAATTGTGGAAGAGATGATATTGTCTGTCTGAAGAATGATGGAACAGTGTGGACATGGGGAACAGTTTATGCAATGAATTATATGTCAAATGATGTGTATTATATAGCTGAACCCGAAAAAATTTTGGAACATGCCATTTTGGTTACGGGGGGCTGGTTTAATCATGCGGCATTGCTTCAGGATGGAACAGTGTGGACATGGGGATACAATAATGCCGGAAATTGCGGTGTAGCAGACTTTTCGGTGGTCAGGAAACCGACAATGGTTGCCAAAGAAGTTACAATGGTTTGGACTAATTTAGCCATAGATAACTATCCACAGCCAGAGAAGGAGCAGTTTGAAATGGCTTGGACAGGGGATATTAAGTATGATACAGAATACGAAAGCATTATTGAGTTTGAGGATGTATATCCCTACTATTTAAATAATACCGTGATACAGAAAGTGGATGGTTCATATTGGGTGTGCGGTGAGAAGGTCGGTACAGAAGAAAAGATAGTGCATGGAGCAGAAGGTGATTATTCTATTATTTGTACTCATGAGTTTTATATGTATGAATAGTTTGCCATTCGAGAGATATATGAAAGCAATTCTTGCTATTTTACTTAGATATTGGGAAAAGTGTGCTGATTTTACTAAAATTTTACGTAGGAGACACGAATGTGATAACAGAAATAATTTTTTCGGATTATTATAGAACATTTTTATTGTGTATATTATCTATTGGGGTTGTTTTTTTTATGCGAAATGCAAGTATAAGAAAAAAAGTACTTGCATTAGTAGGATATGAATTTATTGTATTTATACTTTTTCTTTGGATATTTATTGTATGCATAATTTTTACCGAATTTGATCACGAATCAATAATAGCTATTCTTCAATGGGAATTAAAGTGGATACTTTATTTTACAATAAGTATGATATTGCAGTTTGCAATGTATTATTTTTTTTGGAAAAAAAGTAAAATATTAAAAATAGTGACTTTACTATTTAGTCTTCTTCTTATTATTGTTCCATTGTATGTATTAGATTTTAAATAGACAATCTAAAGGAGCTACTGTGGAGGGACAGTGAAATATTCCAACACTTTGCAGTAGTTGTATTTTTTGTGTTATAAGGTGGATGTTATACTGGGTTTATTAAAATTTAACTGGTGCTAAAATCATTTTTAGTGAATAATTTAAAAAAATTAAAAAACTTAAACTTGAAGTATAAAAAATGTAGCAGAAATTTAATGAGTAGTAGAGTGATCTTCTAAACATATACAGGGGCTGTCGCACTAAAGTGACAGTCCCCTTTAAAACAAGACTATAAGATGTAAATTAAATAACGGATGTATATTTAGCCCAATAAATAATATTTAGTGCTAAAATTCTCATTTACAGGGAGCGGAAGATTGAGCTGGATAAAATACCCAGCTCAATCTTCCACATGGAATACATCTTCGACCAGCATATTAAAGTACTTTGATATCCGCAGCATAAATTCGGCAGATGGGGTGCTGTCCCCACGTTCTATCCTGCCGACCGTTTTGGTGCTGTATCCGATAGCAGCGGCAAGGTCATCCTGGTAAATGCCACGCTGTTCCCGGATTTCTCTGATATTATTAGTAACCGCCATAAAAATCCCTTCTTTCAGTTCTATAGATATTTTCTTATTTTCAATTATGCAAAATAATGTGTCCAATAAAAAGGACTTGCAATTTTATCAGCAATGTCCTGTGATAGCAGAAGCATCAGATTTTCCAAGAACTTTTCCAAATATGTCTAAGCGGTCGTTTTCTCCAACCTTGATAGGTGCATACTTTTCATTAAGCGAGATAAGGAAAATTCCGTCTTTATCGTTTTGTAATTTCTTGATGTAGGCTTCTCCGTTTAGAGCGAAGATGCCGATTTCTCCATTAGCAACAGATTCCTGTTGTAATACCCATGCAATCTGACCATCGTGGAATTCAGGTTCCATACTGTCACCACTAATGCGGACACCGAAAGTAGTATCTTCCGGCAGGATAGATTCATCTATGCGTACAGTCTCTTTCGGTCCGTCTACAAGGAAGTTACCGGTTCCGGCTGATACGGCATTTTCAAAAATATCAATGCTACGGAATGGAATTATCTTAGCAGTCTGCTTTTCATACATTCCGGATGCGTGGAGCAGATTGATATAATCCATAGCCTTTTCCCTGCCTTCATCAGTAAGTGAGGAGAAAGGATCAGTAGGATTTACTCCAAAATATGCCTCATACATGTTAGTAATACCAAGGATTCTACACACTTTGTAAAATATGGTAACGCTTGGTTCAGCAAGATTTCTCTCCCAGTTGGATATGGCTTTATAGGAAATGGTAATGCCTTCCTTTGCCAGTTCATCAGCGAGATCCTGTTGGAGCAAGCCTTTCTTTTTTCTATATGATGAAATGATTTCTCCGATTGAGTACATACATACGCCTCTTTTCTTTCATTTTGTTGATTTCAAATGTCTCTTTTCACTCCATAGTATATAGCAATAGTGCCAATTATTCAAGTTAAAAATCCAATATGATGAGAAAAAGGACACATTTGTCCGTTGACAGTCGATTATTCTTGGGGTTATACTATGCCCTGTAAGAAACATTACTCATATACTTGGACTAAAGGTTATGGTAGTAACAGATTAAATGCAGGAGGTTATGCAGATGGGAGACAGGGTAATACTTCATTCAGATATCAACTGTTGCTATGCTTCGATTGAGCATCTGCATCATCCGGAGCTTGCAGGAAAGCCACTGGCAGTAGGCGGTGACCCGGAGGCAAGACATGGGATTGTCTTAACAGCCGACTATATTGCCAAGAAGTACGGTGTGAAAACAGGAATGGCACTCTGGCAGGCAAAGCAGGTCTGTCCGGACATAACATTTGTATCACCAAGAATGGACTTATATCTTCGGTTCTCAAGAATGGCTCATGAGATATATGCAGAATATACGGACAGACAGGAGCTATATGGAATTGATGAGTGCTGGCTTGATGTGACAGGGAGCAGTTCCCTTAAAGGAGATGGATTGCTCATTGCACAGGAAATCAGCAGGAGAATGAAGTCAGAGCTTGGCATCACAGTAAGTGTTGGTGTTTCTTTCAATAAGATATTTGCAAAGCTTGGTTCTGATTATAAGAAGCCTGATGCAATCACAACTATGTATAAGAGTGAGTTTAAGCAGAAGGCATGGTCACTTCCGGTGGCAGATCTTCTATACGTTGGCAAAAGTACGAACAGAAAGCTTGCATTATTTGGTATCAAAACTATAGGTGATCTTGCAAGAGCAGATGAAGATGTGCTTAACAGTCACCTTGGAAAGATAGGCAGTATCTTATGGTCGTTTGCTAATGGCTATGATGATTCACCTGTCAAGCTGGAGAATACCCACGCTCCAATCAAATCGGTGGGAAACAGCACAACGACACCAAAGGATTTAGTATGCGATGAGGATGTAAAGATTGTTCTTTATATTCTGGCTGAGAGTGTTGCAGCAAGACTACGTGAGAATGGATTCAGGTGCAGAGTGGTTGAGATAAGTGTCAGGGATAATGAGTTATTCTCTTTTACCCGTCAGAAAAAGATTGACCATGCAACTAATATCACCGGAGAGATAGCTGCATATGCTTATCAGATATTTAAGGAAAACTATAACTGGAGCAAACCAATCCGCAGTGTTGGTGTCCGAGGTGCAGACTTAGTAACAGATAATTATTGGGAACAGATTGATTTGTTCTCAAGTGTGGAGAAGCGTGAAAAGCAGATGAAGATGGATTCAGCGGTGGATGAGATACGCAGAAGATTTGGATTTTACAGTATCCAGAGGGGACTCATGTACCGGGACAGGATTCTGTCGGCAGTCAATGCAAAAGAAGAACACACAGTACATCCACATGGATACTTTTCAGGTTAGCAACGAGAAGTACCAATAGAGTAAAGAAGAGGGAGGCGGAACATGAGCGAAGCAGCAAGAATTGATCTGGTAGACAGAGCACCATTGACGGAGAAGCAGCAGAATGTGTATGAAAGCATTATGCAATATCAGCGTGTGAATGGTTATGCTCCTACTATCAGGGAGATATGCAAGATGGTAGGGGTGGCATCGACTTCAAGTGTTTATGCACATCTGAAAATATTAGAAGAAAAAGGCTATATAGCAAGGAAGATGGATGCTTCCAGAGCAATAGCAATCTTGTAAGGAAGGTGATTACATTGAGCAATAAGGTATATGTTGATGTACTTGCAGAGTTTTCAAAGGACGGACTGCTCATTCCCAAAGAGATAACGTGGGAAGATGGCAGAAAGTATGAGATTACACGAGTAAAAGACAAGCGCAGAGCTGCCAGTACAAGGGCTGGCGGCGTTGGAGAGCGTTATACCTGTGTGGTAGATGGAAAGGAAATATTCCTTTTCTATGAAGATAACAATATGTGGTTTATGGAAAGAGCCGGAGCCTGATGTGATTGTGTGCTGACAGCACAATTCATATCAGTTGGCTTTAGATCAGCAAAGCCGGGGAATGTGCAGACATTCATCGGAACTCCCGGCAAAAGGCTTGCAAAGGTGATTTCCCTTTCCTTTACGAGTACAGAATCGTAGATTGATGATTTTGTATGAATAAGGAGCGAACTGAATTGAACAAAGAAAATGTTATAGAAATTAGATGTAAAAAATGCAACAAGTTAATGATGGAATATTTTGTATGCGGTGATGATTCCGCTGTGGCACTTCAGAATATTGGAATTAAGTGCGACAGATGCAAGCGAGTTATGATACTCAAGAAGTATTCCGAGGGAATGATGAAGGAACATTCTGAGAATGGAACTTTCAGAATATAACGATTGAAAATTAAATTACAGCCCACCTGATAAGGGCACATCGTAAGATGGCAGCACCAGAGACGCAGGGGAAACGAACAGTATTTATGATACTGGTTTCCTCGTGCGTCTTTTTTGTATGTGTAAATTAGGTGGATGCAGATTTCCTTCTTGTTCGTTTCCAGGGGCGGCAAGGAGGAATATATGTATTACGATATTAAAGAAAGCGGAAAGAGATTATCAGAATTAAGAAAAATGAGAGGATTAACACAACAGCAGGTCGCAGATGAGCTTGGAATAGATGTAGATACTGTGCGTAAGAATGAACAGGGAAGAAGAGGATTATCCATAGATACTGCTGGCATATATGCTGAATATTATCATACAACAATTGATTTTATAGCACATGGTAAGAAAAGTAATAATGATGATATTTCTGCAATGTTAGCAGATTATCCGGAAGAGGTCAGAAGCAAAGCCGTGAAATTATTACAGAATATTCTTGACACATTAGCAGAATAAAAAATAGGACTCAGAGTACCAGTGACTGGACGGATTGAGCCCACGACTGGCAGCCTGTACTAAGGTAAGATAAACATGTGCTAAGGAACAGCACACCACGAGAGTGGAGGCGCCAATACTCTCCAATACAAATCAGAATGTAAAGGAGATCAACAAGATGAAAAAGACAAATTTAAAAGTAATGGACAATACAGCAAATACAAAGCAGGCTATTAAGAAGGAGACAGAACAAAGATATGACGGTAAGGCGATAGCGTTTATCAAGAGTCGTAAAGCAGAGCATAAGATCCATAAGATGGCAGAGGAAATGTATAAGACAGCTGAGCTGGCAGGAGTTGAATTAGTGGATGTAATTGTAGATGATTCAGCAAATGATGACATTGATCGTAGAGAAATAACAGATTTTTGCAAGACAGTGGATGATACAGATGCGTTAGTGGTACTTGTAAACAATCTTTTCGCATTTACCACAGATTTGGATGATCTATTAAAGTTTGTTGAAACACTGATGTATAAGCCGGTAATGATTTTAGAAATGGAACATCACCATATTTTATCTCTGGATTATTCGGATGATTCTGAAGTGGATGAATAGCAAAAATATAATACATAAATCTTTAGGAAGACTAAGATTTACGGATGTTGAATTTGGAACAATCGTAAGATACGGCGATGGAAGCATCGCCGGAGTGTTCCCGACAGAACAGGAAGCATACGAGTATTTTGGTTTGGATGATCTGGAGGATGAGAAAAATGATGGAATATAATGCGTTTGAAATAGGACCTGCCTTAGAGCAGATAAGAAAAGATAAAAAGATGACACGAGAAGATGTCAGTGCAGTTACTGGGTTAAGTGTATCAAGTATTAAGCAAATTGAGTATGGTATTCGAAATCTCAGTATGAGAGCCTTGTACTTATTTATGGAAGCTTATGAATGTGATGCTAATACATTGCTTAACCTTGATACTAATAAGGAAGTATCTTTGGATGCAAAACTGATGAAGTTACCAAAGGAAAAAAGAGATTATTTTATGCGTTCTTTCTCATTTATGATAGATGGAATGTCCGGAATGCAGGTTGTGGGGAGGTAAGTTATGTCACGTAGAAAAATTGAATCACACTTAGATTGCATTGCCTATCTGTCTGAAACAGAAGGTACTCTTACACAGATTGAGAAGAAGGAATCTAAGCAGGAGAAAGTTATCAGGGAATATGCAAATCGTCATAACATCAAGGTGGTTAAGACGGTCAGAAGAAACGGATTTTCAATAGATGATGTATATCGTCAGTTTGAAATTATGGCAAATATGATTAGAAAACATCAGATTGATGGCGTAATAGTAACAAGATCATGGGTTCTGTCAAAAGATGATGAACTGATTTATAGCTTAATCGGAAAGATAAAGAATGCTGGAGGATCGTTTGTGACAACGACAGAAGGCAGACTTGGATTAGAGTTGGAGGTAAAGCCAAATGCAAAAAAATAGAAGAGTATATAGCAGTTTTAGCAGAGGAGAGGTTGTGTATGTAGATTTAGGCACACAGCCGCATGGAGTGCAGGGAGGTATTCGACCTTGTGTAGTAGTTAGCAGTAATGCAAGTAATCATTGCAGAGCACCACAAATTACGGTGTGTCCTCTGACTACGCGTATAAAGGATAAGCCGGTCCATGTGCAGATTAAATCAGATGAAGTAAATGGCTATCATTTGAAGCAGCTATCAGATTTACTTGCAGAGGATATAGTGACAGTATCTAAGGATGCAGTGAGAGGGACAGTAGGTTTTATCAAAAATGATTCCGAGGTTATGGATAAAATCAATTTTGCATTGAAACTTCATCTCGGAATGATTGAACCACAATATAAGGAAAGAGAGGTTCGATAGGTATGAGTGAAGAATGTAACTCTCATGATAAAAAGGTCAGAGTGACTGCAAAGAATAAAAGGTTTGTAAGATATGCGGATGGTGCAGAGATGTATTCAATGGGACTATCGAAGTTTCAGCAGCTTGCAAGAGATGCTGGAGCTTGTTACAAGCTTGGGCAGATGGTACTTGTTAATCTGGATATTTTAGATGAATATCTTGAGACGTTCAGAATTGTTGACAGTGATTATTATGGATAGACAATTAGGAAGAATTGATTGATACAGAAAAAAAGAGTGTGCATTTATATATAAGGACTTGACTTTTGGTAATACCCTATGTTATTATCTGTATAGGTTGTGAAGGAGGTACAACGATGGCAAAAATGGGACGTCCTAAGACTGAAGATCCAGTCAGCAAGGTTATTACATTTAAAGTCAAAGAGACGGAATACCAGGCAATGCTAGAGTATACCAAAAGTCATAACATTTCCATTTCGCAACTAATACGTATGGGAATCAAGATGAAAATGAATGAGTCCCGAAAGTAAAGTGCAGGCTCTTTTCTTCTGAAAGGAGGAAAAGTAATGGCTTGTAGAAAGGATGGCAAAGGAAGAGTATTACGTAAGGGTGAGCATTATCGCAAGAATGACAAACGATACTCATACATTTATCGAGATCCACTAGGAAAGCAGCATACTGTGTATGCAAAATCATTAGTGAAATTGAGAGAGATAGAGGAAGAACTGGTCAGAGATCAAATGGACGAGCTTGACAGTTATGTGGCTGGTTCAGCAGATGTGAATTATCTGTTTGATAGGTATATATCGACCAAGACAGAACTGCGAAGCACAACAAAGACCAATTATCTTTATACATGGAATCACTTTATCAGAGATACTTTTGGCAAAAAGAAAATCAAAGATGTAAAGTATTCAGACGTGTTATTCTTCTATTCTTACTTATTAAATGAAAAGGGATTGAATATCAATACCCTGGAAAGCATTAATACAGTGCTGAGACCTAGCTTTCAGTTAGCAGTGAGAGACGATATAATAAGAAAGAATCCGATAGATGGAGCCTATACGGAAATCCGCAAAAGAAATGGTGGCAGTCGAAAGACAAGAAGAGCATTAACACTTGATCAGCAGAGAGCCTTTATGAATTATGTGGCAGAGAATCCATTTTTCTATCACTGGTATCCGTTCTTTACATTCTTGTTAGGAACTGGATGTCGAATTGGAGAGGCAATCGGAATACGCTGGGAAGATGTAGATATGGACAAGCGTATCATTAGTGTGAATCACAGTTTGACCTACTATGCAAGGCATGAGGATTCATACAAGTGTGAGTTCCGGGTATCACTTCCTAAAACAGATGCTGGTATTAGAAGTATTCCTATGATGCAACCTGTATATGACGTGTTAAAAGATGAATATGCACGTCAGACTGAGGAAGGCTTCTGCAAGGAATATGTTGATGGAATGACGGGATTCATATTTACAAATCGCTTTGGTATGCCACACAATCCGCAAGCGGTAAATCGAGCTATCAAACGTATAGTTGACGCTCACAATGCAGAGGAAGAAGTAAAAGCAAAAAAAGAGAAGAGAGAGCCGATAATCATTCCAAGGTTTTCATGTCATATCTTCAGACATACATTCGCTTCAAGATTCTGCGAGAATGAAACCAATGTAAAGATAATTCAGGAAGTGATGGGACACGCAGACATTTCAACAACGATGAATATCTACGCAGAGGTTAGCAATGATGTAACAAAAGCATCATTGGAAAATTTAGCAAAAAACTTAGATGTGTTTTAGAAAAGAGCCTATGATTTCTGTAGGGAATCTAGTATAATAAAACTATCTCACATTTGAGATTGACCAAAAATAAAGCCCAAGACCAAAAATTGACTAAAAAAAGTGCCTAAAAGGCAGTTGAAAACAAGTCAATATAACTTGGTCGGTAGAAAGAGTATAAGCACATAGATGTGGACATAGACGAGTTTAAAGTGGGAACAAAAAAGCTCCCGACGATGAAGTCTTTAGATGGTGTAAATAAGAAAAATGATGTAAATAATACAGCTTCTGAAGCACCTGAAAAAAATGTAAAAACTGAGTCTGAAAAGATTGATTTTTCTAAGGTAAAGGTAGAGCCTTTATTTGAGGAATTTGTTGATTTTGATACATTCAGCAAGTCAGATTTCCGTGCAGTAAAGGTTAAAGAGTGTGTTGCAGTACCGAAGTCAAAGAAACTGTTACAGTTTACTCTTGATGACGGAACAGGCACAGACAGAACCATTTTAAGCGGTATTCATGCTTACTATGAGCCGGAAGAACTGGTTGGAAAGACTCTTATTGCTATCACAAATCTTCCACCGAGAGCTATGATGGGCATTGACTCTTGCGGTATGCTCCTCAGTGCTATTCATGAAGAAGAAGGCGAAGAAAAGCTTCATCTTCTGATGGTTGATGACCACATTCCGGCAGGTGCAAAGCTCTATTAAGATGATGTAAAGATGTACCGTTTTACCAAATAGACGGGACGTACTTCATTTGATAAAAAACTAAAAAAACAGCGATTTACATCAAACTTACATCAATTGATGCAGAAATCGGTGCAAGCAAGAAAAAATCGCATAATTGGCAGAATGAATGGGCAGTCCTGAAATCGGGATTGCCCATTTTTAGAAGAAAGACGAAAAACTCTTGACCTGCACGCAGCGTATACGCTTATACTATCAACATAAATCATAAGGAGGTGCATCGGATGTTATTAAATGAAATTATAAATGAGGTTGGAATGACAAAGCGTGCAGTTAAGTATTATGAAGAAAAAGGATTGCTGTCAGTGGATAAAGATAACAATGGTTATCGTAACTATACTGCACAAGATGTTGAAACTTTAAAAAAGATTTCAGTATATAGAAAACTCGGTATTAGTATTAAAGACATACAGAGCCTTTTGGAAACTGGCGACAAAAGTATTCTTCTTCGTATTTATCAAGAAAAAGTGCAGGAAAAAGTTTTAAAAGACTCAGAACTTGAAGCTTTGAAGCAATTTATAGGTGATGGTGACGCAGACAAAGCAAATGAGGCACTTGATTATCAAACCGTTGAAAATGCAATTGAGTCTTTGCTACCGGGAAAAGAATGGGGAGATTATTTTAAAAGTCATTTCAAACCATTTCTTAATGTAAGGTTGAAGACTCTGGAACAGAAGCAGGCACTACATAATATATTAGAATATTGCGATGAAACGACATTGAAAGTTCCTTTTATTATGGGAATAGGTGCGAAGATGATAGGTGGGATTGCACAAGAAACCAGAACCGCAGATGAGATGATAGCCTATTATCGTGATATGAGTGAAAGTGAATATGAAAGACTAAAAGAAAAAGTATGGAAAGGTGCTAAAATGAAAAACGGTATAATGAAATACCATCCAGCATTTATTGCACAGAGAAAAATGCAGAAAGAGTTACAAAATAAAGGATATAACGATATATTCATTCCTAATTTAATGGTTCTGTCTCCAACGTATGCAGAATATAAGAAAGCGTTAGATAATGTGAACGATAGAATGTGTAGAGAACTTGGACTGTATTATGATAGCAATTATAACTTAGTTATTAAAAAAGATAATTCTAAGTAAAAGTTAAACTACCCTTTGGGAGAGGAGAAATCCTTTTCTCAAAGGGCTTTTTCTATTTATACGGATATTCGCAAACTACAAGATAAAGCCAAAACTTCATATACTCTAAGCACAAGGAGGTTGAGGTTTGGCTATGAACAACAGTTTAGCAGAAGTACACCCAGAGCTTATTACGGAATGGTCGGAGAAGAATTTACCGCTTACACCTGATGATATTACCTTTGGTTCAAATAAAAAAGTATGGTGGAAAGGTACTTGCGGACACGAATGGCAAACAAGCGTTAAGGCTCGTTCTAATGGAGAAAAATGCCCGATATGTTCCGGTGCGAGAGTGATTGCAGGTATTAACGATTTGGCGACATTAGAGCCGCTACTGGCAAAGCAGTGGTCGAAAAAGAATAAGATAAAACCGACAGAGGTTTCTATTGGTTCTCATAAGAAAGTGATATGGAGATGTAAAAAAGGTCACGAGTGGGAAGCTGTCGTTAAGAGCAGGACAATAAATAAAACGGGTTGCCCGTATTGCTCTCATAATAAAGTGTTGGCAGGATTTAATGACCTTGCAACGCTTCTGCCGGATATAGCTGCCGAGTGGTCGGACAGAAATTATCCGTTACTTCCAACTCAGGTTACGGTCTTTGCCAATCGTAAGGCTTGGTGGAAGTGTAAGGATTGCGGCAGAGAGTGGAATGCCCTCATTTCTACCCGTTCCGGTGGCAGTAAATGCCCGTATTGCAGTGGGTACATATTCCTGAAAGGATTTAACGATTTACAGACAACACATCCTGAAATTGCTTCTGAGTGGTCGGAGAAGAACTTGCCATTGAAGCCTGATGAAGTAAATGCAAAGTCGAGGAAAAATGTCTGGTGGAGATGCAGTAAATGCGGTAACGAGTGGAAATCTGTTATCAATGCCCGTGTGAAAGGTACGGTATGCCCCGTTTGTGCAGAGAGAGAAGTCCTTGCCGGATATAATGATTTGGCGACAACAGACAGTCAGCTTCTCAGTGAATGGGATTATGAAAAGAATAAATGGAAGCCGACAGAAGTATCACGAACTTCAGCAAAGAGAGCATGGTGGAAATGCAGGCACGGTCATTCGTGGAGTATGAAGATAAATGAAAGAAGGGGTTATTTCATTCCGGATACGAATGACACTTTAAAAATTAGATTCTTGTGAGGTTATGTATATGAAAGAAAAAATGATTTGTCGTGGGGATTTATTCTACTATGACTTTGGAGATAACAGTGGTTCAGTACAAAGCGGAGAGCGTCCGGTGCTTGTCGTTCAGGCAGACGATTATAACCAGAATGCTCTGACGATTATTGTTGCAGCGGTTACAAGCGTAATCAAGAAAAGATATTTGCCATCGCACATTATTCTCGGCGAGGAGTTTGGACTGAAGAAACCGTCAATGGTTCTTCTGGAGCAGATACGGACAGTCAATAGAGAGGATTTGCGTGAATACATAGGTACGGTAGATGATGATAAACTTTTCAGGCAGATAAACGCAACTTTCTGTCATTGCGAAAGCATTAAAAAATGGTGGAAAGCACTTTATGGATATCATGAATGGAAGCTATGCCCAAACACATTTCCCTTGCAAGTTATGGG
>ERZ791702.18-NODE-18-length-151283-cov-60.9895_pt1 | contig 151283 bp, 113 predicted proteins | sample MGYA00510050_ERZ791702 | MGnify/ENA primary metagenome ERZ791702 (study PRJEB30046, sample SAMN00715230) | human gut metagenome | study: EMG produced TPA metagenomics assembly of the A metagenome-wide association study of gut microbiota in type 2... | reverse complement strand
TATTATGAATGGAGAAGAATTATTAAAACAATATTATAGTAGATATGGTGGTTTTTGGAGATTTCCTGAGATGCTTGATTATTGCTATCTGGTTAATCCATATTTCAATCGTTCTTCTATAATCGCAGACATGCAGGAATTCTTTCCTGTTCTGGTTTCAGAATATCCCTCAGGGATGGGCGTTAATTCGCTTTTGGCTAGCAAATGCTGGAATATCAAGCAAGAATATGTTATTCCTGGAAATGGTGCAGCAGAATTGATTAAAGTCTTAATGGAGAATCTCGAAGGTACAATTGGGGGTATACGTCCTACATTCGAAGAGTATCCTAATCGCCTGCCTGATGAACGTGTTTTTACTTTTGTTTCTAAGAAAGCTGATTTTCGTTATGATGAAGATGATCTTATAGAGTATTTTAGCACAGTCCCTGTTGATACTCTGTTGTTGATAAACCCGGATAATCCATCGGGTAATTTTATATCCATGCAAGGTATCCGTAAATTAGCTGATTGGACGAAACAGAAAAATATACAATTCATTCTTGATGAAAGTTTTGTCGATTTTACTGATGGATATGAAAATAATACCTGCATAGACAATTCTTTCCTAGAGGAATTTCCGCAGATGTTTGTAATGAAGTCTATATCTAAGAGTTATGGAGTACCTGGCCTTCGCCTAGGTATCCTTTGTAGCTCAAATGTTGATGCAATTGCCAAAATGAAGAAGCAAGTTAGTATTTGGAATATTAATTCATTTGCAGAGTTCTTTATGCAGATTTATCCAAAATATAAGGAAGATTATAAAAAGGCATGTGATCAGTTTATCAAAACAAGAAATGATTTTGAAAAGGAATTGAAGAAGATTCCGTTTATCCATGTGATGCCTTCGCAAGCTAACTATTTTTTCCTAGAAGTATTGCCTCCATATAAGCCAAAAGAACTTTGCGCAATTTTGCTTGAAAAATATAATATCTTGGCAAGTGCCTGTCTGGCAAAGAAAGGTATTGAACCAAATCGTTATATGCGTATTGCTGTGAGAAATCATGGTGATAATGCTAAGTTTATTAAGGCGATGAAAGATATAATAGCATAAAGATATAATGATGGATAGAATTTGTATTTGTGGTGGAGGTGCTCTAGGACATGTTATTGCATCATGGATTTCTGGGCATCATCATGTACGGGTTAATATTCTCACGAATCATCCGGAAAAGTGGGAACACCATATAGTCGTTGATACACCCGATGGAGAAGTGCTTCAAGGAGAAATTGATTTGATTAGTAATGATGCGAATGAAGTAATCCCCTCTTCTCATGTTGTGCTTTTATGCTTACCAGGTTTCTTGATTAAAGAAGAATTAGAAAGAATAAAGCCATATCTAGATTCAGACACTTATGTTGGAAGTGTTTTTTCATCTACCGGCTTTTTCTTTGAGGCACAGAAGATTTTGGATGAAACTCAACCATTATGGGGCTTTCAGAGAGTTCCTTTTATTTCAAGGGTGCAAGAATATGGTAAATCAGCTCATCTGTTGGGGTTCAAGTCTTCTTATAATATTGCAATCGAACATGTTGCAGAAGAAGAAAAGGTAAAGTTTGCAAGTATAATACAGCATTGGTTTGAACGTCCTGTAAATGTTTTGAATAATTTTTACGAGGCTAGTCTTACTAACAGTAATCCTCTGCTTCATACATCCAGACTTTATACAATGTTTGGTGGAAAAAATGAAGGTAGAATATACCCACGTATGTTACTTTTCTATGAGGAATGGACAGAAGAAGCTGCTGATTTATATATAAAGATGGATGAGGAATTCTTTAAATTGCTTAAAGTTTTACCGGTTTCAGAAAATTATCTTCCTACAGTGCTAGATTATTATGATAGTTATGATGCTAAGTCTTTGGCAGCTAAATTATCTTCAATCACAGGTTTTAAAGGTATAACATCACCAATGATTGAGACTAGTGAGGGTTGGATAGCAGATTTCAATAGTCGTTACTTTACAGAAGATTTTCCTTTTGGCTTAAAGTATATATGGCAATTAGCGCATAAACATGGAGTTTTTTGCCCAAATATAGATAAGGTTTACCAATGGGGTATTAGTAAAATTTAGTATAATATAAAATGTCACATATAAAAACTTCTAAAGGATTTTTGGAATATCGAAGCCATCTTCTTTACTTTGGTAATAAGGTGATGAATAAGGATAAAATGCTGGATAATCTCCATGTTCTTTCTGTTTATCTGGATAAGATAGACATCAATTGGGGACCAGCATTCGGATCACTTATTGGTGTAGTTAGAAATGATGATTTTCAGCCCTGGAAACCTTTCTTTGACATCTATATTCTGAAAGAAGACGAAGAGCGATTTAAGGATGTGCTATGGCTATTGTTGGAGGTTGGATTCAAATTAGTACGTTATGAACGTATTGGTCTTTATGTCCTTGAGCGAGGCGATGAGTTTATAAAGGTTTACGTTCTTCATAAAATCAGTACAGATGTTCGTCATACAGGTGGTGCAGATTTTATTCATGAAAAGTATATTCAGAATACGGTCAAATGGGATTTTAAAGGAATTAAGTTAAATGTTCCAGCAGAAGTAGATGAATATCTTGCCTTTCAATACGGTGAAGATTGGACCATACCAAAACAGACCGTGGTTTATTCGGCTACTCCTTTTGTACGTTTGTGGCATTGGGCTAAAACTTGGATTCAGGACCATCTGCCAGATTCTTTATATTATGTTTGGTTGTTTCATCATCGCAAGAAAGATTTTGCTAAATTTAAAAAACGTTGTGATAATGCAGGTATTCCTTTACCCAAGAACATACAATTGGCAAGTATGAAACCTCGAAAGTATAAGAAGGTTCTTACTGTTGGTGTTTATGATCTTCTTCATAAAGGTCACGTAGAATTGTATCGTAGGGCAAAAGGATTAGGTGATTATCTTATAGTTGCAGCACAGGATAGTGATTTTATTCTTAAGTATAAACCGACAGCCAAGATCCTTAATTCAACCGAAGACCGTAAGTATATGATAAAAGCAATTCGCTATGTTGATGAAGTTATTACATATACTGATGTTGATAAAATAGTACAAGAAGTCGATTTCGATGTGTTCGTAACAGGTCCAGACCAATGCCACGATGGCTTCCAACGAGCAATTAGGTGGTGTGAGGAACATGGCAAGGAGCATATCGTGTTAGGAAGAACTGATGGGGTAAGTTCGAGCGAATTGAAAGCAAAGATTGCTGCAAAAACACAGCGCTAATTATATATATAAATGGCTTGGACTTGTTTTTATTTTGAAAATAGGAATGAGGCGGGTAGCATATTTGTTGAGTAACAAAAATAAAAACTTACATTGAATGATTTCCATAATTATACCAATATTTAATGCTGAATCTTATTTAGAAGAGTGTTTGTCTTCTATTTTGCAGCAGTCGTATGTTTACTATGAAGTTATTTGTGTTAATGACGGCTCTTCTGATAAAAGTCCAGAAATTTGCCAAAAATATGTAGATATAGATGATCGTTTCAAGCTCTTTAATAAAGAGAATAGTGGCGTTAGTGCAGCTCGTAATGTAGGGCTTGCTCATGCGCAAGGTGACTATATCTGTTTTGTTGATGCAGATGATAAAATTCATAGGAATTATTTAAAGCAATTGTTATCGTTGCATCAAGATGGTACTATTCCTATATGTTCTTATGCAACAAATATAAAGGATTTGGGAGTAGGAGGGAAAAAAATCAAATATGATGCTAAAAAATATATTCGCCATATATTTGATGAAGACATTCCGCATCCAAACCTTTGGGCGATGTTGTTTGATGCTAAAATAATTAAAGATAATAATATTCAGTTTGTTGTGGGGTGTATAAAAAATGAGGATACTGAGTTCTTTGTGAAATACATGGCTAATATTAATAGTGTTATAGTTACTAACTATAAAGGATATTATTATCGAGTTAACCCTAACTCTTGTATGAATACAGGTATAGATGTTCGGTCGTTGACAAGTATTGAGGCACAAGCAAGAATTGCAAATTATCTATATGATAAACAAATTATTTCCGACAGAGACAGAATCTTAGGTGCTTCTGTTCAAGTTTACGTATTCGCTACGGCAAAGGACGGAAAGAATAAAATTTATGATATAATACATGATAAATATGATGTGAAATATTTTATGGCATGTATGCTTAGACATCCTAGATTGTCTCGAAAGGGAGTTTCTTTATGTTATTTACTTTTAGGACGGTCTATTTTTTACAAAGTGTTAAGTTTTGTATCTCGGGCGTAATTTATATTTGCAAATATGAGATATGGTATAATTATGCATTATGATGTACATAATCATGGTGCATTACTTCAGCTTAATGCTTTAAAGCAGATTTTGAAGTTATATGTTATAGATGCACAAGCCTTTCGGTTTGATAAGAACTAGATATATGAAAGAGAATAAAGGGAATAGGTTAACTCTTACAGAAATAAAACAAGTAGAGTTAGGTATTTTAGATTATATTGTTGATATTTGTAACAAGTATAATCTTATTTATTATTTGAGCTATGGAACTCTCATAGGAGCTATTAGGCACAAAGGATTTATTCCTTGGGATGATGATATTGACATTTCTATGCCTCGGGATGATTATGAGAAATTCTTAAAAATAACTTCTTCTGGGCAGATAAATTCCAAATATAAATGTTTGGTCCCACTAGTTGATGGCTATTATTATGAGTTCGCTAAAGTTATTGATACTTCTACTATCGTTGAGGATGTTTCTGTTCAAAGCACTGAGAACGGAGTATGGGTGGATATATTTCCTTTAGATGGTTTAAAAAAGAGTGATAAAATATCACACTTGTCTTTGATGATTTTAAATAGGTGTAGAGCGGCTTCTGTTAATAACCATTTTCCTCATAAAACCAGAGGAGTATTGCTTCCGATAGAATATGTTTTTTGGAAAGTATGTCGATTAATAGGATTTAAGACTTTCTTGAAAAAAAGCCTTAAACTTTCTAGTAAATATAAATACTCTGATAGTAAGTACGTTGGATATGCTTCTTCATACCCGGCATATAACAAATATCTACTTAAAGAATGGTTTGATAAAACTATTCTTGTTGAATTTGAAGGTCGTAAGTATGCAGCACCAGTAAAGTACGATGAGTATTTAAAGATGCAATATGGTAACTATATGCAGCTTCCACCAGAAGAAAAACGTATATCGCATGATATGCATGCTTATTGGGTAGATAATGTAAAAAAATAATAGTTTATTAGTGTTATTATGAATGGAGAAGAATTATTAAAACAATATTATAGTAGATATGGTGGTTTTTGGAGATTTCCTGAGATGCTTGATTATTGCTATCTGGTTAATCCATATTTCAATCGTTCTTCTATAATCGCAGACATGCAGGAATTCTTTCCTGTTCTGGTTTCAGAATATCCCTCAGGGATGGGCGTTAATTCGCTTTTGGCTAGCAAATGCTGGAATATCAAGCAAGAATATGTTATTCCTGGAAATGGTGCAGCAGAATTGATTAAAGTCTTAATGGAGAATCTCGAAGGTACAATTGGGGGTATACGTCCTACATTCGAAGAGTATCCTAATCGCCTGCCTGATGAACGTGTTTTTACTTTTGTTTCTAAGAAAGCTGATTTTCGTTATGATGAAGATGATCTTATAGAGTATTTTAGCACAGTCCCTGTTGATACTCTGTTGTTGATAAACCCGGATAATCCATCGGGTAATTTTATATCCATGCAAGGTATCCGTAAATTAGCTGATTGGACGAAACAGAAAAATATACAATTCATTCTTGATGAAAGTTTTGTCGATTTTACTGATGGATATGAAAATAATACCTGCATAGACAATTCTTTCCTAGAGGAATTTCCGCAGATGTTTGTAATGAAGTCTATATCTAAGAGTTATGGAGTACCTGGCCTTCGCCTAGGTATCCTTTGTAGCTCAAATGTTGATGCAATTGCCAAAATGAAGAAGCAAGTTAGTATTTGGAATATTAATTCATTTGCAGAGTTCTTTATGCAGATTTATCCAAAATATAAGGAAGATTATAAAAAGGCATGTGATCAGTTTATCAAAACAAGAAATGATTTTGAAAAGGAATTGAAGAAGATTCCGTTTATCCATGTGATGCCTTCGCAAGCTAACTATTTTTTCCTAGAAGTATTGCCTCCATATAAGCCAAAAGAACTTTGCGCAATTTTGCTTGAAAAATATAATATCTTGGCAAGTGCCTGTCTGGCAAAGAAAGGTATTGAACCAAATCGTTATATGCGTATTGCTGTGAGAAATCATGGTGATAATGCTAAGTTTATTAAGGCGATGAAAGATATAATAGCATAAAGATATAATGATGGATAGAATTTGTATTTGTGGTGGAGGTGCTCTAGGACATGTTATTGCATCATGGATTTCTGGGCATCATCATGTACGGGTTAATATTCTCACGAATCATCCGGAAAAGTGGGAACACCATATAGTCGTTGATACACCCGATGGAGAAGTGCTTCAAGGAGAAATTGATTTGATTAGTAATGATGCGAATGAAGTAATCCCCTCTTCTCATGTTGTGCTTTTATGCTTACCAGGTTTCTTGATTAAAGAAGAATTAGAAAGAATAAAGCCATATCTAGATTCAGACACTTATGTTGGAAGTGTTTTTTCATCTACCGGCTTTTTCTTTGAGGCACAGAAGATTTTGGATGAAACTCAACCATTATGGGGCTTTCAGAGAGTTCCTTTTATTTCAAGGGTGCAAGAATATGGTAAATCAGCTCATCTGTTGGGGTTCAAGTCTTCTTATAATATTGCAATCGAACATGTTGCAGAAGAAGAAAAGGTAAAGTTTGCAAGTATAATACAGCATTGGTTTGAACGTCCTGTAAATGTTTTGAATAATTTTTACGAGGCTAGTCTTACTAACAGTAATCCTCTGCTTCATACATCCAGACTTTATACAATGTTTGGTGGAAAAAATGAAGGTAGAATATACCCACGTATGTTACTTTTCTATGAGGAATGGACAGAAGAAGCTGCTGATTTATATATAAAGATGGATGAGGAATTCTTTAAATTGCTTAAAGTTTTACCGGTTTCAGAAAATTATCTTCCTACAGTGCTAGATTATTATGATAGTTATGATGCTAAGTCTTTGGCAGCTAAATTATCTTCAATCACAGGTTTTAAAGGTATAACATCACCAATGATTGAGACTAGTGAGGGTTGGATAGCAGATTTCAATAGTCGTTACTTTACAGAAGATTTTCCTTTTGGCTTAAAGTATATATGGCAATTAGCGCATAAACATGGAGTTTTTTGCCCAAATATAGATAAGGTTTACCAATGGGGTATTAGTAAAATTTAGTATAATATAAAATGTCACATATAAAAACTTCTAAAGGATTTTTGGAATATCGAAGCCATCTTCTTTACTTTGGTAATAAGGTGATGAATAAGGATAAAATGCTGGATAATCTCCATGTTCTTTCTGTTTATCTGGATAAGATAGACATCAATTGGGGACCAGCATTCGGATCACTTATTGGTGTAGTTAGAAATGATGATTTTCAGCCCTGGAAACCTTTCTTTGACATCTATATTCTGAAAGAAGACGAAGAGCGATTTAAGGATGTGCTATGGCTATTGTTGGAGGTTGGATTCAAATTAGTACGTTATGAACGTATTGGTCTTTATGTCCTTGAGCGAGGCGATGAGTTTATAAAGGTTTACGTTCTTCATAAAATCAGTACAGATGTTCGTCATACAGGTGGTGCAGATTTTATTCATGAAAAGTATATTCAGAATACGGTCAAATGGGATTTTAAAGGAATTAAGTTAAATGTTCCAGCAGAAGTAGATGAATATCTTGCCTTTCAATACGGTGAAGATTGGACCATACCAAAACAGACCGTGGTTTATTCGGCTACTCCTTTTGTACGTTTGTGGCATTGGGCTAAAACTTGGATTCAGGACCATCTGCCAGATTCTTTATATTATGTTTGGTTGTTTCATCATCGCAAGAAAGATTTTGCTAAATTTAAAAAACGTTGTGATAATGCAGGTATTCCTTTACCCAAGAACATACAATTGGCAAGTATGAAACCTCGAAAGTATAAGAAGGTTCTTACTGTTGGTGTTTATGATCTTCTTCATAAAGGTCACGTAGAATTGTATCGTAGGGCAAAAGGATTAGGTGATTATCTTATAGTTGCAGCACAGGATAGTGATTTTATTCTTAAGTATAAACCGACAGCCAAGATCCTTAATTCAACCGAAGACCGTAAGTATATGATAAAAGCAATTCGCTATGTTGATGAAGTTATTACATATACTGATGTTGATAAAATAGTACAAGAAGTCGATTTCGATGTGTTCGTAACAGGTCCAGACCAATGCCACGATGGCTTCCAACGAGCAATTAGGTGGTGTGAGGAACATGGCAAGGAGCATATCGTGTTAGGAAGAACTGATGGGGTAAGTTCGAGCGAATTGAAAGCAAAGATTGCTGCAAAAACACAAAAGAAATCATAAAAATACTTTTGGTAAAATTATCAGAATATGGGGAGAAAAAGTGCCGTAATTATGTCACTGTATCGTAATGATACGATAGAATTCGTTACGCTGGCAGTAGAGAGTATATTAAATCAATCATATACTGATTTTGACTTGTATATCCAATATGACGGTCCAATTAAAGATGAAGTTGATGCATATCTTTCGCATCTAAATGATGAAAGAATTCATATCTATAAACGATTAGAAAATAAGGGATTGGCCCAATCGCTGAATGATTTGCTGAAAATAGTGAAGCCTTTGGAGTATGACTATATTGCTCGTATGGATGCTGACGACATTTCGACAACAGATCGATTTGAAAAACAGATTCATTATTTGCAATCCCATTCTCATATTGATATGGTGGGGGGTGCAATCAATGAGATTGACGAAAATGGGCGTAATAGAGGAAAAGTTACTTCTTATCCTTGTACTGCAGATGAGTGCCGTGCTTTCTTTGCAAAACGAAATCCTGTGGCTCATCCAACAGTAATGTTCAGACGTAGCTTTTTTGATAAGGCAGGTTGGCATTATCCTACAGATTATGTTCGTAATGAGGATACTAGATTATGGCATGAGGGATATAAGCACGGATGTAAGATAGCTAATATACCTGATGTTGTTCTTAATTTCCGAATGACTGATGATATGTTTAAGAATCGACGTAATGGTAAGGCGTTTGCTAAAAGTCAATTGGAGTTGCGTCTGCAAATCAAGAATGACTTGGGGTATGGATTCATGGCTGTTGTGTATGCTTATGCAATGTATATATTGATGATATCGCCAAGCTGGTTGTTGAAATTTGCATATAAGGTGCTAAGATAATATTTGCAGTTATGATTTTCAAAAGATTATTTGATATTGTAGCATCCCTTTTTGGATTGCTCTTGATATGGTGGATATTCCCGCTGGTGGCTTTTCTTATTCATAAGAAGATGCCGGGAGGCTCGGCTTTCTTTGTTCAGAAGAGAGTGGGCAAGGGGGGAAAGTTGTTTAAGTGCCATAAGTTCCGCTCGATGGTGGTGAATCATAATGGTTCGTCGGTATCGGTGGCGGGTGATAGCAGAATCACTCCGTTTGGTGCGAAGCTTCGCCATTATAAGATTGATGAGCTGCCTGAGCTTTGGGATGTGCTGATTGGCAATATGAGTTTCGTGGGTCCCCGTCCTGATGTTCCTGGTTATGCAGATAAACTGGAAGGAGATGATAGGGATGTCCTGAAGCTTCGTCCGGGTATCACGGGTCCTGCTACGCTGAAGTATCGCCTGGAGGATGAAATGATTTCTGAGTATGTGGCAAAGAAACAGGCAGAGGGTGATGCTCGCTCTATGCAGGAGATTGCCACAGAGTATAATGACAAGGTGATATACCCTGATAAGGTTCGCCTTAACTGCTATTATTATCGCCATTACTCCTTCTGGAAGGATATCGAAATGATATTCGCAACAGTGCTTGGCAGAAAGGTGAAGTTTGCAGGGGAGGAAGTGTAGGCTTCTTTATTTTGATGAAATTTTGAAAATAGATAGAATAACGATATCTTATGTAAGGATTGAGTTTAATTAGAAAACAATATCTAATATGGTGGATAATTCTCGAGGCTTTCAAATTGTTTATAATTGTAAACTGCCTAATAATGGAGTGTATTTTAGAGTCAACGTGACAGATACGCTAATTTCACTTAGGACAATTTTTGAGTCATTGATTGATGAAAGTTGGATTAATAGTTTTTTCCCAGAGAATGATTGGCTTCATACTTCGGTATTGAGTAGAGTGCAACCTACTGTGGAGGCTATTAGAGAGGATTTTGATAATGGTATTAATCCTACTGTGAATAGAGATACTGGAGAAAAAATGGTTTCAGAAATATCGCGCAAAATCCTTGTTGATGATTGTGGACATTGGAGCATTCCTCTTGCAGAATTATACAAGCAAAAAGTAGATGGAAATCCAGGGTTTGATTTTCATACTGTTGCAGAAAAACAGATACTTATGTTTGGTGAAGCTAAATATGTGAAAGATGCGACACCATATATTAATGCAATGACGCAAATTACTGATTTTATCGCTAATAAGAAAGATATGAAAGATTTGTATGAACTCCATAGTTTTATGCCTTCAGAAGAGCCTTTAAATAATGCTAACAATGGTATAAAAGGATATGTGGCAGCATTCTCGACTAATGGAAAAACAGATGAATATATCATAGACAAAGTTGTTAGCCATCAAACATATCAAAACTTGTCCAAATATTCTTTATTTATTGTAATAGCAGTGAATTTAAGAACCTTTTTGAATTGAAAAATGAAAATAAGGCAAGAGAAATTCTTGTGTCTATTCTTGCGCACATTTATAAAAAAGGTCCTGTGTGCTCTCAAGATTTAGAAGTTTTGTCTTATATCTCTATTTTCCATCCACAAATAATGTCTGAATATATAGATGATATTATTCTCTATCTTGGTGCATTTTATAAAGCAGTTGAAACTACAAATTCCTTGCAGGGATATGCTCTACATTTATTTAAAGAGGTAATACACGATCGATGTCATGATAATTTTACTCCTGTGCAAGCAAGTATCCTGTTGAATGGCTTGAATAATCAGATATTTAGTTTCTCTGCTCCGACGAGTACTGGTAAATCTCATGTTTTATTTTCGTTTATTGAACAAAGTCCTTGTGATGTGGTTGTGATTGTTCCTTCAAGGGCACTCATAAATGAATACTATATAAGACTTTGTGAAGAAATTCCGGATAAGACAGTGAATATTCTTACATATGTAGATAAGATCAATACTCAAAAGTGCAAAAAAAATATTTTTGTATTGACTCCTGAAAGGTGTAAGGACCTATTTAGATTGAAAAATCAGTTTAATGTAGGAATTATTCTTTTTGACGAAGCGCAGTTGACTGATGAAAAAGGAAAGAGAGGATTATTTTTTGATTCAATCGTTAGGAGATGTAGTAGGGAGTTACCAGATGCTAAAATGCTTTTTGCTCATCCTTTCATTGAAAATCCTGAAGCGCAAATTGATAAAAATAGATTATCAAAAGAAAAATCTTCATATAAGCATTATACACAGAAAAATGTTGGGCAAATTTTCGTATGTGAAAAAGAAGAGGGATCTTTTAGTTATTTCGGTAGTGACAGTGAAATACTGGGAACAAAGCAGGTGAAATGTTTGAAAGATCCAATAGAAGAATGTATTAATAAAGGAGGGACGGTCTTATTTTATGTATCGAAGAATTCTATTATTAATAATAGTTATTTAAATTCTTTTCAGAAGTATATTGATTTATGCCAAGAGTTAAACGCCCCAAATATACAGGCATATATAGATGAACTTCGAGACTTAACAGGTGGAGATACTATTGCTTATATGAATTACTATTCTCAGATGCTTGCCTTATTAAAGCGTGGTATTGTGATTCATCATGGGTCACTTCCTCTACATGCAAGAGTTTTAGTGGAGAAGTTCACTAGAGCTGGCTATTGCAAGATTTGTTTTGCTACCTCTACATTAGAGCAAGGAATTAATATGCCATTTGATATCGTCTATATTGATAGATTAGAAGCGTCTAAAAGTTTATCAGTTAAAAACCTTATTGGGCGTGCTGGTAGATCTACTATGGCTAGAAAATTGGATTATGGGATGGTTATTGTAGCATCTTCAAAAGTTCCTAAACTTAGAAAAATTCTGAAAGATAAGGTTGAGATAAGTTCTGTATCTCAGTTCGATGTTCAAGATGACAACTTGGATGATGAATATAAAGAATTTAAAGATGCTATTGTGCACAATACCTTTTCTGACCAATTTAATTTAACTCAGAAAAAAGTAGAAACATTGTCTAATAAGAATCTTGATGCTTTATTAAAAAATATTCTTGATATATTCTTTGAAACATTTCATGATGGGATATTTAAGCTAGATTCTAATGATAAGGAGAATATAATCTCTTCGTTTACGCAATTATACGAAAAGTATTTAGGTCGCAGTCTTGCGTATGGTGAAGTTTGTGTCATTAGAACAGCTATATCAATAATGATTATGAAAATTCAAGGCAAGACTTTTAGCAATATTTGTCGACAAAGATATTCATATGTGAGTAAAATGAAGACAAGAAGAAAAATTGAGCGTATAGGTAATTCAACAGAAAAAATATCTGCTAGTTTTACTCAAAGATATAAAGACTTGCCAAATAGTGATTTGAATTATCCTATTTCCCTGTTTCCACAGGGTACTAAAGCCAAGGATGTTGATTATGATATCATAACATATGATACTTATGATTACTTAGATAAACTGATAAATTTATATTTGTCGGATATCTTTTATGCTGCGTTTTATAAGTATAATGAACGAAATTCAGATGATAGGGCAATAAAGATGGCCAATCTCATAAAATATGGTACTTTTACAGAAAAGTATATTTGGATGTTACGATACGGAATTTCATTTGAAAATATAGATATTTTAGATCCTTATATTAAATCAATAAATGAAGAAGGTGTTACAGTGTATGACCAGTTTTATGAACTACCTCAGAAACAACGAGAATGTATTGCTAGGTATATTGACTAAGATACATTTCGTAAAATGAATGAAATTTATGAATGGCTGAATCCTCGGATTCCTGTGGAGTATGTGTTTATCTCCTTTCTAGTGCTTCCTGTTGCAATCGTGATAGGATTGTTAGTGATGAAAGGGCACAGGGCGAAGAAGTTCGTGCTTGGGGCTTTGCTTGCGGAATATTACTTTCTGGTGCTTTGCTCTACCGTGATTTGTAGAGCAAGTCATGGGGAACGGCATATTGAGTCGATTCCATTTTGGAACTATCTTGATATTTGGAATCGGGTGGATTATCCGGGTGATTTGATTGAAGTGTTGCTGAATATTGCACTCTTCGTGCCGATAGGATTGCTGCTTGGAGGAATTGGTTTTAAAACCAAGAAGGTTCTCTTATCGGGAATCTGCTTATCGGGGATTATTGAGGTTTCACAATTCGCCTTCTGTAAAGGACTTTGTGAAACGGATGATGTAATACATAATAGTGTGGGGGCATTCCTAGGATATTTGGGATTCCTAGGAATTCTTAAAGGGAAAAGAAGGTTGTTTTCGAAGTTCTCTGGCTTTCTTTAGAAAGAAGGATTTTTTCGAAAACCTACCCATATTTCTTTACCATTAAAGAAGGGTTTCTAAAATCATCCCGTCCTTCTTTACCATTAAAGAAGGCTCCACCTTTCTCTCCAAGCCTCTCTTCCCTCAGTGACGAGAGGATGTAACCGCCCTCCGGTGCTCAGAACCGCTTCGCTTTATGGTTGGCGGACCATCAAAGGTCTTCGCCATATTGTGCGGGATGGGACCGCCTGGGGTGGAGTAGCTGTTGTCTGGGAGAAGGGCTGCTTCCTGCGGGTGAAGGGTATGGCTGCGGATAAGGGAGTGATAGTTAATGATTAAACTTTAAATACAATATACAAATGAAAGAAAGAAAGACTATTTATCTTTGTCTGGCTCACATGAGCGAGACTGGTGAGGAACAGAAATATGTGAAGGAGGCTTTTGATACCAACTGGGTGGTGCCTCTGGGTCCTAACGTGAATGGTTTTGAGGATGACCTCAAGGCTTTCGTTTCAAAAAACAGCGATGGCTCTGAGTTGTCTCGTGAGGTGGTAGCGCTGAGTGCTGGTACTGCTGCCGTTCACTTGGGTTTGCTGGCTTGTGGCGTAGGCCCTGGTGATGAGGTTTGTGTGCAGAGCTTTACTTTCTGTGCTTCTTCTCATCCTATCACTTATCTCGGTGCTACTCCTGTTTTCATCGATTCTGAGCCTGATTCATGGAATATGGATCCGGAATTGTTGGAGAAGGCGATTATCGACCGTAAGGAGAAGACGGGAAAGTATCCTAAGGCGATTGTTCCTGTTGCACTCTATGGTATGCCTTATGATTGCGATAAGATCATGGCGATTTCAGAAAAGTACGGTATCCCTGTAGTGGAGGATGCTGCTGAGGGCTGCGGTTCTAGATGGAAAGGTCAGGTATTGGGTACATTCGGTAAGTTCGGCGTATTGTCATTCAATGGTAACAAGATGATTACTACTTCTGGTGGTGGTGCCTTGATTTGTCAGGATGCCGAGAGCAAGAACAATGTGATGTGGTATGCCACCCAGGCTCGTGATGCTTATCCTTACTATCAGCATACTGCCATCGGTTACAACTACCGTATGAGTAATGTCTGTGCAGGTATCGGTCGTGGTCAGATGACTGTTTTGGAGGATCACATCGCTCACCATAAGCATGTACAGGAGTTGTATAAGGAACTCTTGAAGGATGTTGAGGGTGTTACCTTGCATGAGGCTCCTAATGCTGACTATGACTCCAACTACTGGCTCTGCACCATTACACTTGATCCTAAGCTGAAGATTCAGGGTCAGGAGAATGCGTATAAGGAGGTAGTGAAGACTGCTGTTGGTGGAGCTGCTGGTGTGATTCATATGGTGGATACTCCTACAACTGATTGTCAGCCAAATGAGAATGTGGAGGCATTGCGTGTCTTCATGTTGAGCAAGAAGATTGAGGCAAGACCAGTTTGGAAGCCTATGCACAAGCAGCCAGTATATCAGGATGCTCCTGCATACGTGAATGGTGTAAGTGAGGCTATCTTCAAGGTTGGTGTCTGCTTGCCAGCTGGTCCGATGGTATCAGACGATGATGTTCGTTACATTGTAGAAAGTATTAAAGAGGCGATTGTATAATCGCCTCTTTAATACTTTCTGAGTAAGGTGGAGTTTTCTACCTCTCCGTCTCTCCTGCAAGGTGAGCTCCACATCCTAACCAAGCCTTCCCTTCTCGAAAAGGGAAGGATGTAACCGCCCTCAGTGCTGTTTTTCTAAAATCATCCCGTCCTTCTTTACCATTAAAGAAGGCTCCTCCTCTCATCTCGGTCTTCTCCCCTCAGGGAAGAAGAGGAAAACCGCCCTCCGGTGCTCGGAACCGCTTCGCTCTAAGGTTGGCGGGGCATCAAAGCCCTCGCCATGGTTGTGCGGGATGGGACCGCATGGGGAAAGGTGGGGACAGTATGGGGTGGGTTTGCTATAATGGGGGTATAGATTACTGATCTTGAGGCTAATTTGCTGATAACTTGCAGATTTCTTGTGATTTTCTTGGTGGTTTCAAGAAAAAAGCGTAACTTTGGCGGCAAGTTATATAAACTAAATAATAGGAGATAAGATTATGGCATTAGCAATTAGTGGTATCCCAATGCTGACAGGTGATGAGGCTTTAGCTTTCAGAGAAAAAGCTGAAGAAACATTGAAGAAGCGTGGTAGCATAGATTTCTCAAAGCAACGTGCTGAGATGAAGGCTATTCTGGCAAAAGCAAAATTTTAAGTTAGTATTATGGGATTTTTAGCAGATAAAACGGTGTTTTCACCATTGACAAAAGAAATATTGGAAGAATCTATTTCATTTTCATGTGGCAATGAAGACTTGGATGGATTCTTCCATAATGATGCTGTGTCTTATGCCGACAACTTGTTAGGTAAATCTTACTGCTATTATCTTGAAGAATCCAAGGCTGATATCGTATGTGCCTTTACGGTCTCAAATGCCAGTATTTTCACAAAATACTTGCCTAATGCGAGAAAGAAAAAGGTTGGAAAGCATGTTCCTCATATAAAACAGGATTTGATATATCCTGCTGTACTTATAGGAAGATTGGGAATTTCAACAAAATTTCAGCATCTTCATATAGGAACAGAAGTAATGGACTTTATTAAGTCCTGGTTTGTTGAGCCATATAATAAAACGGGATGTCGTTATTTGGTAGTTGATGCCTATAATGAAGATGTGCCTGTGGCTTTTTATAAGAAGAATGGTTTTGATTTTATGTTCAGCACAGAAGAGCAGGAAAAATCATATAGAGGTATTGTTTCTGATAAGCCATTAAAGACTCGTCTAATTTACTTTGATTTGATTCTTATCAAGTAAGTAAAAGCTAGTAGCTGGTGATAGCGGTGTCTCGGTAACATGCGGTCACTACAATCTGTACAGAGTCACTGATATTATCACCTATCTTCAGAACATGGCATTTCTTCTGGAGGATGAAGAACAAGAAATAATAAATCTACGGTCAAACGACTCCATCTCCCTTTTGGGGGCTAGTTTTCGGGGTGGGGCTTAGTAGCCCGTTTTAAGATATTACCTTACGAGAATGCAAGAGCTGGGTGGATGGGAGGATAGTCGTAAGGAATCCACAAATCGGGTGGACTAATTATATTGTTAAATTTCAATTCTTAAAAAAAATAAAAAAATAAAATTAAATTAGGTCGGGCATAAGATAGCCCGACTCATCGACAAAGTGAAAGGGCAGAGTTTTGAGGAGTCTGCCAAGTGTGTTATCGCAATTATGGATTTGTCAAGTATTGCTATTAAGTTGTACTTTGGTATTCCAATTGACCTTGTTGATATGTTCAACGCTTGTCAAGACATTATGTCGATTGTGTAGTACATCAAACAGGTGATTCAAACTCATGTTTGACACCGGGGAGGCGGTTCGCCGTCTCCTTTATTATGTTTTTTACAAGAGTTCATTATGAAATATTCCATTGAACAATCAGAAATAACAGAAAGAACAGAACAGATAAACAAGTTTGCTCTGTTAGTTGATTTGTTTAATAAAAAAGCCGTTGACAGAGAAACATTCATGGCTGAATTATCGAAGATTGAACAAACAGACTGGGCAAAAGAAAATCTGTTTAATCAGTTGATAGGGTATTGTGTTCTAGGAGATACTTGTGCAATTTTGTTTTGCACGCAGAATATGACTAACAAAGTAAGTATCGGGGGACAGAAACCTCAGGAGCGAGGGAGAAAACCGCCCTACTCGGTGCTCAGAACCGCTACGCTATAAGGCTGGCGGACCATCAAAGGTCTTCGCCATCTTGTGCGGGATGGACCGCCTGGGAATAGCAGTTTATAGTTTACTGTTAATAGTTTATAGTTTACAGTTGATTTTTTAGTAATTTGCTGATAACTTGCAGATTTCTTGTGATTTTCTTGGTGGTTTCGAGGAAAAAGCGTATTTTTGCGGCAGAAGTGTTAAATATAGAAGGAATTGATTATGAGAAGTATGAATAAAATGTCGGCGGAGGATATCGCTAAGCTTAAGGCGGTAGCTTTGTATGTCTTAGACAAATGTGGTGAAACGGATTTCATTCATTTGTTTAAGATTATCTATTTTGCGGAAAGGAATCTCTATGCAAAATATGGTCAACATTTAGTTAAGGATACTTTTATCGCCATGGAACACGGACCGGTTCCCTCTCATCTTTATGATGCCTTGAAATTAATGAATGGCAAGGGAAACAATAAGGATGTCAAAGCTATTAGCGATTCTTTGTTACCTGCTGGTGGGGAATGCGCTTGGTTTTTTGTGAAAGCTGGCGAAAAGCCTGACTTGGACGAATTGAGTAAAGCTGAGATAGAAGCGTTGGATGCTGCCATTGATAAATACAAAGATATGGATACCAAGACTTTGTCTGAGCTATCTCATGATTCTGCCTGGCATGAGGCATGGGATAAGAATCATAATGCTGTTATGACCTCTCTGAATATTGCAAAAGCAGGTGATGCTTCTAATGAGTTTTTAGAGTATCTCCAGGAACAGGAATTTATAGATTCTATTTTGGAGGCTTAGGCTATGGTGAACTTCAAAGAATTGCTGGGAAATAATAATCAGCTTCAAAACTTGCTCCTTGATACGTAAAATGGTGGAGAAACTGGAGAACTTGGTTCGCAAAAGCTGTCTGGAACGTACTGGTAAAGAACCTATAGGGGTAGAAGTATGGTAAGTATTCTTTTACCTTTGCACCCGGAATCACGAAAGTCGATGAGGAACAATAAAAATGAATTTAATATTTAGTCAAATTAAGGTATAGCCTCCATTTGCTTGTGCTGATGGAGGGCTAAATTGCGTATTCTTGTCTCAAAATTAGAAAAATGATGCCGCCGTGCAAAGGTACAACATTTTTTTTGAGATATGCAATACGGCGTTGAGCGGATACTTACGATGGAAGTGAAATTCTTCGAACCACCTAGTTTCCTCCTTCCAAGGAGAACTCCATAAAGTCTTACTAAGCCTCTCTCTTGCCCAAAGAGAGGGGCTTTTTATTTAGCCATTATGAATGGTTGCGCTCTTTCCTTTGTCGTCTGACTTCCCTGATTTCTTCATTGATTTCATCGAGAGTCATTTCTGGGAATTCACCTCTTTCTGCCATAGCCCTAATTTCAGCGAATGCTGCTTTTGCTCTTGCAGTTACTTCGTCCTCTTCCAGCTGGGCTTTCTGCCGGTTATCCTTTCGGATGGTTTCTGATGTCTGTGTCATAAGCTTATCATTATTAACGTTTTACTTTCTGGGTGCAAATATACGGCATTATGGAGGAGAATGGTGTAGGAGGGGGAATCTTTTAATATAGATTAAGGCTTTTCGACCTATTCGGTCTTGAGATAAAGGGCACGCTGATTTCGCAGATGACGCAGATCTTGACCTGTCCGGTCTGGGGATTTCGCAGATTTCGGGAGATTTTGCTGATGACTTGCAGAATTCTTTGCTTTATTCTTGGTGGTTTCGAAGAAAATGTGTAATTTTGCATCTATAGTTAAACGTTTAAATTATAGGAGGATAGATTATGGTTGTTTATGTTGCAAACCCACTTTATGATGCAGTGTTCAAATACTTGATGGAGGATAATCGTATCGCTAAGACCATTCTGTCAGCATTGTTGAAGAAGAAAGTTATCGATGTGAAGATTCGCAGGAATGAATATGCAAATCTGACTCGTCGTGAATCTATCTCCATGTTCAGAATCGATTTCGCTGCTACTGTTTTAGATGAAGACAATCAGCCACATTTGATGTTGATTGAGCTTCAAAAGACTTGGCTGCCAACTGAGACTTTGCGTTTCCGCCGGTATCTTGCTCTGCAATATAACAACGAGGAGAATATGCGGAAGGAAGAGCATGGAAAGTATGCTATTCCTATGGTTGCAATCTACCTCCTTGGACATTGTGTCGGTGAGATAGAAGAACCTGTTATATATGTCAACCATCATGCTTATAATTATGATGGTAAAAAAGTAGAGGCGGGAATTCCTGATCCTTTTGTTGAGAGTTTGCAGCATGATAGTATCATAGTGCAGATTCCTTTGTTGCATGGTAGGGTTAACAATCGCTTAGAGAAGGTTCTTTGCTTGTTTGACCAGACGAATGTTGCGGATAATAAAAAGGTGATCAAGGTTGATGATAAGCAGTTTGAGGGTGACAATGATATGGAATATATTGTTCGTCGTCTTCAATCGGCTGCAGCTGATCCTGATATGAGGTATCAGATGAATGCTGAGGATGAATTCTTCTCTATCTTAGAAGAAAAAGATACCCTAATAATGCAATTGAATGAATTGAAGGAGAAGGATGAGATGCTTCGTAAGATGATTAAGGGAATGCAGGAAAATGGCATGTCGCTTGATGAAATTGCTAAGATGTTGAATAAGACAGTGGATGAAGTAAAACAGATTCTTTAGGTAGTATCTTGTAATTGACAGTTATGAAGATAAAAAGCATAAAGATAGAAAAATTATATGGTAAGTATGATTTTGACTGGAATTTACGCAGTGATGTAAATATTATAGCAGGCGATAATGGCTCATATAAAACTACGCTGTTGAATATTATAGCTAGTTTATGTGAGCCAAATAGCGTACCTGAAAGATATATTCTTAAGGGAGCTATTTTGAAAATGACAGAAGAGATTTCTGTAAAATTTCGTATTTCTGATCTTACTCTAAACGCTAGTGTTATTTCGATTAAGCAAGGTGAGAGTAAGTTATCTGTTGGCAACTTTAAGAAACTTCGTATATTCAATAAAATATCAACATTTGATGTTCCTGCACAGAAAAATGAAATGAGTAGTGTCTTGGATCAACAATTGGAAGTTCTTGAAAGTGAATATGCATATTATTTGTCAGATCTTTCTAAACAGCTTTGTAATATTATTTACCAAACGGGAAAAGTTGATATGGAAGATATGAAAAAATATATGCGCACAATGATATGTTTATTGAGATTGTCAATGAAGCTTTTAAACGTACAAATAAAACTGTTGACACAACGAAAAGTAAATTGCAATTTAAGATAGGGGACGAATTGTTGGAAAGTAATAAGCGTTTATCTTCTGGTGAAAAGCAGTTTATAATCGTTATGCTTGCGATTTTGTTGCAGCGTAATCAAGAGAGCATTTTGATCATGGATGATCCTGAAATATCGATGCACTTGGATTGGCAGAGAAATTTGATTAACAATATTCTAAAGTTGAACCCAAACTGTCAGATTATATTAGCTACGCATTCTCCTGGTATCATTATGGATGGATGGGAACAACAGGTTACTAATATTTCTGATTTGATTTCTATTTCTGATTAGATTTTGTATTCGTATATGACAACCTTTTTCGTAAAGGTTTACGAAATATAGATATAGACCTATTCGGTCTTTGAATTTCGCAGATCTTGACCTGCTCGGTTTGGGATTTCGCAGATTTCGGGATAATTTGCTGATAACTTGCAGAATTCTTTCTTTTTTCTTGGTGGTTTCGAGGAAAAAGCGTATTTTTGTGGCAAAGTTGAACGTTTAAAAGGAGAAGATTATGAATATGGTTGCTTTAAGTAATAGGCTTGCAAGTAAGGTTCCTCATTGGCATGAACTCGAAAAGTTGAGTAAGGAAGATAAGATAGAGGTTATTGCCTTACTTTCCATGTCGATAGCAAATGCAGAGGAAATCAAAGCACCTGCCGACAGAACAACGGAAATGATAGAACGTTGCTGTGGTTCATGGGTTGGTGAACAGTCGGCAGAAGATATTATAGCAAATATCAACGAAAGTAAAAAGTCAAAGTCAGAACCTGTCAAGTTTGGGTGATCAAAAGGCTTTTCTCCGTAAAAAAGGTCAGCTTATTGAAGATGCAGACATTATCATTGGCACTACTGCTATTGTAAATAATATGGTTATGGTTACAGAAAACGTTAAGCATATAGGAAGACTTAACGGTATTGTTGTTGAAAACTGGATAAAGTAGTTTGTACGGAGCTTTTGGATAAGTTCTGCCACACTTGGCAATTTTGAATGAGGGTCCCACAGATATCACGGATTCCCACAGATTTTTTTGTCTATGCGGTTGGATAAAGGTCACGCAGATTTCGCAGATGACGCAGATCTTGACCTGTCCGGTCTGGGGATTTCGCAGATTTCGGGTATTTCGCTGATAACTTGCAGAATTCTTGCTTTTTTCTTGGTCGTTTCGAAGAAAAAGCGTAATTTTGCAAAAATGACGTAAATAAGTTAAGTATAAAGCAATGAACGGTATACAAAATACAAGTACAAATAGTTTTAGTACCATTATTGGTAACAACAAGAAGTTCATGGTTCCAAAGTTCCAAAGGGATTATTCTTGGACTTCAGAACAATGGGACGATTTATGGCAGGATGTGGAAACTATGATTAACGAAAAGGATGATCACTATATGGGTTATCTCGTCTTGCAGACTGATGACGACAAGAATTATTTGATTATTGATGGTCAACAACGATTTACCACTGTAACCATACTTATTCTTGCTGCTATTAAGTGTATCAAAGGCTTTGTGGAGCGTGGCATTGATGTTGAGGATAATTTGCAAAGAATTGATAGTTTGGTACATAATTATATTGGCAAGAAAGATTCTGTAACTCTGGTCTATGACAATGTTCTTGTGCTCAACCGTAACAATGATGGCTATTTTAGAGATTATATTGTCAAACTTGGAGATTTGCGTGTCCGCAACTTGAAGAATTCTGAGAAATTGATGAAGCGTTGCTTTGATTTTTTTGAACAGAAACTTATCGGTAAGTATGCTTCTGGAAAGGAATACGCACAGTATATTCAGACAGTAGTTGACCATTTGTATTTTACACAAATAGTTGTCAATGACGAGATGAATGCTTTTCGTGTATTTGAAACATTGAATGCAAGAGGCGTGCAGTTGTCTTCTTCTGATTTGCTGAAAAACTATCTTTTTTCATTGGTCGATAATACATCGGCACATTCAAGCAGAATCGATGTGCTGGAAGAAAAATGGGCAAAGCTTACAGATAATATCCGTACGGAAAAGCTGCCTGAGTTCCTGCGATACTATTGGAATGCCGGACATAAGTCTATACGTGCTAATGCTTTGTTCAAGACCATCCGAAAGGAGATTGTTACAGACAAGGATGTTTTCGTTTTGGTTGATGACTTATACCGTTATAGCGATGTATATATGGCTTTGACAGACTCTAATGATGAGTTGTGGCAGAATGATTCAGAAATAAAACAATGTGTAGGACTGTTGAATATTTTCAGACTCAAACAGCCTTTTTCTGTTTTGATGGCAGCAAAATTGAATCTTTCTGATGTTGAATTCAAAAAACTCTTCAAGACCATTGTCAAGATTTGTTTCAGATACAATGTGATTTGTGATCGCAATCCTAATGATCAGGAAGGACCATTCAATTCTCTTGCCATGTTTATAGCTAAAGAAAAGAGGATAAATAGTCAGCTTCTGTCGCCTATAATTGTGGATGACAAGGTCTTTGAGAATTCTTTCTCTGATAAAGCTTTCCCATATAACTCTCGTAATGCAAAAATCGTGAGATATATTCTTGCAACTATTGAGAAGCATAATGGTTCATCGCAGGCGGTAAACTTCAATGATGATGATGCAACAATCGAGCATATTCTGCCGCAGAATGCAGATGAGAGTTGGGAAATGGATGAAGAAAAACAACTTCAGCTGGTCTTTCGTTTAGGTAATACCTGTCTTTTAGAGAAAAAACTTAATATGGGTTTGAAAAATGGCTCTTTTGAGGAAAAGAAAAAGGTTTATGCCTTATCATCTTATATTGATGCACAGATGATAGCTGGTTATGACGAATGGAACGAGAGTAAAATTGTTAATCGCCAAAGTAAGATGGCACATGTGGCGGTGAATATTTGGAAGATATAAAAAAAAGCCCCAATCTTATGCGGGAACATAAGATTGGGGGAGAAAATGAATGTACGAGATGAGTACGGAAATTTATATTTGATGAGAGGAGGAGACTAGATGTGGAAATGGATGTTGTAAAGCCACTTCTTGACATCGAAACATGGACACTCCTTGTGGACACCGGGGAGGTCTCTGTGGCCTAGGATCTCGGCTTCAGGATAGTCGGTACAGAGACTCTTCAGAAGCTCTCTCATCGCTGCCTTCTGCGCTGGCGTGCGGGTGTCGGCAGGACGACCATTGGCATCCAGACCACCCTCGTAGCAGATGCCGATGCTGTGGACGTTGTAATGACGGGCATGAGCGCCAGGCTCCGACTCCGGACGGCACGGATAAATCACTCCGTCCTTCGTGATGTAATAGTGATAACCGATGTCACGGAAACCACGCGCTAAATGACACGCCTCCAATTCGCCTACCGTGAAGTCCTGGGTGACTCGGGTGGCACTGCAGTGGATGACAATTAAATTGATCTTTCTGTTCTTGTTCATAGGCAACTCTTGTTAATGAATACTGAATACTGATTACAGAATACTGATGATGGATTCATTCCTATCCCTTACAGCTCTGCACGCAGACGGCAGAAGCGATGGCGGTAAGTACTGTGATGATAAGATTGATGATCTTCTTGATGGTTTCTTTTCTCATGGTCTGATGATTTACTAAAACTTGATTTTCAAAAACTTGATTTACTAAAACTTGATTCAACTGAAATGTTCATAACTAGGGAGATATCCTAAGAAGGAAGCCCTATCACCCAGACACCCGTTCAGAGCTAGCTTTTGATGATTGTTGCAGATGATTCCTGCCTCTTGATGCTCTCGGAATGCCCCTGACGCCATACGGCTCCCTTCTTTCAGATTTTACTATTCTCGGCTACAGACTTACGTTGTCGTCGCCGCCTCCATCTGTCGTTCCGCTATCCGTGGTTCCACCGCCACCCTGCTGGGTGTTATCGGTGTTGCCACCGCCGCCTTCAGTCTGGCTACCACCACCTGATGGATTATCCTTGCCGGTATCATCCGGATTACCTGGATTCACCGGATTACCTGGATTCTCCGTTACAGGAGCTGCCAGATTGATGAGCTTGATCGTGGTGTCAAGATTCTCGGTCTTGAGCTCGCCAGTGGCTCTGGCTCTCAACTTCAATCCCAGGATGTACTTCGCCACGTTGTAGTTCTCCTTGGTAGGTGCACCGCCTTTCACCTTCAGTCCGAGGGAGAAAATGGCTATGTCGGCAAACTTCACATTCTTGCCCAAAAGGAGCAACTCCTTGGTGCAGGCAGCTGCATCGGTCAGCATACCGAGGATGGCACCCTTGCTGTAAGGGGTGTTGTGGCTAGCCATGTGAGCGGCGAGCTCTTCGAGTCCGATGGTCTCATCGGATACTACTCGTGGAAACCATTTGCCGCAAGCTTCGGCAATCTTCTGGTTCGTGTTCTGGTATAAGACAATTCTGATCATAACGTTTAAATGGTTAAATTATTAAAGTTAATCGGCGCTGCGCATTGCCCGTGGTTCTTTCTGAATCACAATGCAAAGATACAACATTCAGAATCCGCCATTCACGGTTTCTCACGTTTACTCACGGTTTCTCACTGATTTTCACGTCTTTTTCTGAAGATAAGCCCGGAAGAATGATTTTCTTCCTATGGCTCGCCCAGATAGTCGAAGATATGGGCTACCTGTATCGGGCTGAATTCCTTCGACCATTTGGTGTAGCCGCTCTTCACCAGAGCATCGTGGAGAGGCTTGCAGCGGTTAATCCATCTTCTGAGATGGGCACTTGCCACTTCGGGAGTGGCATCAGGGAAATACTCAAGAGCTAACTCTTGCTTGGAATAACATTTCTGTTCCATATTGATTGAAATTTAAAAGTGACTTGTTTACGATGCCTAAGTGACTTACTTACGACCCGTGAGTGACTTGCTTAGGATGCCTGAGTGACTTACTTAGGATGCTGGAGATTTTTTGCTCCGGTATGACACTTATGACACTTATGACAGGCTTTTCTTGAAATCTCTCTCACGTAGGCGGGCGGGAGGCCTTTCTGGAAAATTTTTCCTGCCCGCCCGCGTGAGGAAAGTTTTAGAAAACAAGTGTCATAAGTGTCATAGTGTCATAAACGGAATCAGAACGGAAGGTTGCTGCTGGCATCGATTCCCAGGGAAATCTGATAGTTGCGAATCTCTTCTGCTGTACGGATGATAGCGATGAAACCACGGCATCTTGTATTGCGAAACCTCTTGAATCCCAGGTCGCTGAATGCCTTGCCAATCTTCTGGCTGCTCAGCTTCTGAGTGATGTTGCAGCCGATGATCTGCATCGCCCGGGCTACGGACACAAACTCCCCTGTCTCTCCCTCCGAAGGCTTCCGGAAGTAGAGATCCACCAGTTCCTGTTCGAGGCGTGGCGTCTCGAATTTGCTGTTGTGCCGGTTCTGCCGCTCTATCTCTTCATCCGTAAACCAGTAGCGGTAGCCGCTCTTGTAGAGGGCATAAGCCTGGGCATAGATGCCGGGATGATTGAAGGGATGCTGGCGAGGGGAGACGATGCTCTCTACCTCGAAAGGCAGCCAGCGGCGGGTACCCGTAGGATCGTTCAGAAACTCGGGATTGTTGCCCGTACCGCAGAAACTGTTGATATGCTTGCGCTGCTCGGCATAGTGGGCATAGGCGGCTCGCTCGTTGATATACTGCATCGTCACCGCAGCCTTCAGCTGGTTCATCTCCGAGGCAGACATCGTATCCAGCTCCTCGCAGCAGATGAGGGCGTACTGCGAGAGGGCGATGAGATCATCCTTCGTCATTCGCTTGGCATTGGTCTTCGTGTAGAAGTACTGCTTCAGCTCCGGCGGAAGGAGATGGTTGAACCAGGTGGTCTTGTTGGCACCCTGTTTTCCGATATAGACCAGGATGACATTGTTGACCGCCTCTTCGTCCAGCCAACCTGCAATCATTGCCACGAGCCACTTTTTCAGGCATTCCTCGAAGCTCAGCACGGAACTGTCGGTATCCTTCACCTTCACGGTGGCAGCGAGTTCGGCGATGTAGTCCTTGTCGCCCTCCTTCCAGGGCGGGAGATGGGCGAAATAATCCTCGAAGGGATTGAATACGGGCGTATAATCGCTCTCGATGATATTGCGCATATCCAACTTATTTACCTTCACCGTGAGCGACATCTTGGTCCAGAGCGAGTTGACGTGTCGGTCGAGGAGTATCTGCCATTTTGGCGGTTTGTCGGGAGCGGCGGAAGCGGCGGTAGGTGATGCGCCTTCTGGGATTTCCAGAAACTCGTATCGCTGGGTGATGAGATTGTATCGGAGACGGATATGCTCATCGAGAAAAATTCTGATTTCCTCGACCGATGCGAAGCGGTTGTCACTGCCGTCATTTCTACCGCCTCCACCACCTCCTCCTGATGCCTTTCTGCTGGCACCGGGGGTGTTGTCGTAGCACGACTTAATGACCTGTTCCACATCATTATACTCAGGGAACTTCTGGAGAGCCCACTTCAGTACATCGGCATGGGCATAGCGCTTTCTGGCGAGCATATAGCCCGCCCGCATCACATATTTGTTGTGATTGTGCGGCTCGTAAATAATATTGTCGGCTGCGAGTTTCGGTTTGATGATTTGCTCGTAGTAGGTGTTGATGCGGTCCTGTTTCTTCTGTAGCTGATTCTTCTTCGTTGCCTCAGTATGAAATTTTGAAATTTCCTCGGCGGTGAAGGGTTTGGCACAGGATTTGTAGTATGCATCGGGATCGTAGGCGAGTCCGCTGAGCCGATTGACATTCTTGCACTGGAAGTCGGCTTCTTTGCCAATGAGCTGCTGATAGTAGTCATTGCCCTTAGCGAAGGCAGCGGGGTAGTCATCTCCCTCATAGGGATAGATGACTCGGATACCATTGCCGCTCATCGTGATGTAGCAGAGCAGGGTATGCGGATCGTCACAGAGTTTCTGTTTCAGGGCGTTGAGAGCCGTGATATCGGGAGGCACCTGCGGGAAGAGCTCATCGAAATCTACGAGAGATAGGTGGGTGAGTTCCCGGATGTTGTCCTGGCCTTTGCCTCCTTCGAGGTAGCAGGCTGGGGCAAAGAGGGGCGCATCCGCCTTAAAGGTCTTCTTGCCTGTTTGACGGTAAGACTGGGTGAGGAACATGAGTTTCTTATCGGTTTTAGTTATTCGAAACCAGGCTTTCGAGGTCTCCCTGTATGGGAGTCTTGCTGGTCATGTTTGCGAATTGTGATACTTTTTTCTTCATTTTATCATCTGCTATTGTTGGTAAAGCGGATTGTTCCGTTTACATGATGTTGTGAAAGGAGTTGGGGATAGGCAGTATCTCGCAGGTTTCATATCGCAAAGTTACAAAAAAGGATAGAAATGTTGATTCCCATAGTGGGAATTTTCAAGTATAATTTTTAAAAATTTTAAATTATTTTAATCATGTTTCATAGTAAAATTGACATTGACATGCATTTATTTGGCAAAACATTGTGCAAGATCATGCATGACAATGAGATTAACTGCGCAGATTTCGCAGCCAGCATTCAGCTGGGTCCAAAGTATCTTGCGGGAGTCTGAAAAGGTGAGGAAGTGTATAACCACGGTATTTATGTGAGAATCGTGGATGGGCTGAAAGGCTTTCCTTTGAAAGAGGATTATAAGTATATTAGAAAGAAACTTATCCGTGCTTCGTTTGGGGATAAGGTATAAAATAAAAGAACGCAAGCCCGCTAGGCGTTCCGCCGGATTTGAAATCCGGCGTCAAAAAATGTCCTAACCTATTTAGGCTCTACGGATTTGCAATCCGCAGCAAAGAAGTATGCTTTTCCTTTTGTTGGGGGATTACAAATCCCCCGGTTTTTAATAGGTCGAACCTTTTTCTACGGCGGAGTTGCAAATCCGCCGGGACGGAAAGTGGGGATATGGATGTAGTGGGGCGTTGTCTTCATCTAGTAGATTTGCCTGAATTTTGATGATTTTTTGAGGAAATGGAGTAAGTCTTTCGAGATTTCTTTGCTGGTTTCTAAAATTAATTTGTATTTTTGCAATGTGTTGTTAAAATGCGACTATATAAAATGAATTAATAATTTTAAAAGTTATGAAGTATCCAAAAATATCAGAATATGTAAAGGCAATTCAAAATGCCGGAGCCAATCTTGGCAGGTTGGCTCACCTTTCTCCTGTGTTGGATGATCATGAAGAGCCCTATCACATGAGTGGTGATTCTTCCGTGGTATTCAAGATGCAGGACAAGAGTACTGGGAATTTTTATGTCCTTAAGTGTTTTACTATAGACCCTAAGGAACTCTCTGATGTTCATCTTCAGAATGCTGATGAGCAGAATATGACAGAGTCTTCCAACAGTAGTTCTGTGAAGTTTCTGGAGAAGGAGCTCTTGGTTTATAGCCGGAAGAAAGAGAAAAAATATCCGGTAGAGCTGATGGAATGGGTGGATGAAGAATCGATGGGTGCTTTTCTCGCAGCGGATGAAGAACTCCTTACAGTAGCAACAGACGAAGAGTTAAATGAGGCCATTATAGACGAATTTGGTGTGAAATATAGAAAAGATGGAAGAAAACTATTGGAAGCTCCACACGAACTTGATGGTTCTTATTCAATAAGAAAAGGTACAAAGATTATCTGTGACATGGCATTTTATGATTGCAAATCTTTGAGTAGTCTTGTTATTCCTGATAGCGTCATTGGCATTGGATATGGAGCTTTTGAAGGTTGCTCTTCTTTGCGTAGTCTTGTTATTCCGGATAGTGTAACGAACTTGAATGGTAATCCTTTTTGCAAGTGGGATGGTGAACTGAAATGTTTGTCACCTTACTTTATTTATGATAATAAAGTATTGTTTGATAAGGACAAAAGCACAATTATCTCATTCAGAGACAAAGATACTACATCATATGTCATTCCTGATAGAGTTTCCGGCATTGGGAGTGGTGCATTTTATGATTGTAAATTTTTGGAGAGTCTTATAATTCCTGATAGCGTTACCTATATAGGGTATTATGCATTTGGGGGATGTAAATCCTTGAAGAGTCTCGTTCTTCCCGATAGTGTCACTAGCATTGGGGCTTGGGCTTTTAGTCAATGCATTCTTTTGAGTTGCGTTGTTCTTCCCGACAATATAGCTCGTATAGAGGATAATGTATTTGATTGTTGTGCATCTTTGAATGATATTGTTCTTCCTGATAGCGTAACTCGTATTGGAAATGCTGCATTTTCTTATTGTTCTTCTTTGAGCAATATAGTTATACCAAATGGTGTGACTAGTATTGGGACTTGGGCCTTTAGTGGTTGCTCTTCTTTGAGTAATATTATTCTTCCTGATAGCGTAACTCGTATTGGAAATGCTGCATTTGTTGGTTGTAGTTCTTTGAAGAGTATTGTTATTCCCAATGGTGTAACTCGCATTGGGACGTGGACATTTTTGTATTGCTGTTCTTTGAGTAACATAGTCATTCCTGACAGTGTAACTCGTATTGGGAGTATAGCATTTCAATTCTGCTATTCTTTGAGTACTATTTCCATCCCTGACAGTGTTACTCGCATTGGTGGAAGGGCATTTCATGATTGCTATTTTCCAACCGATCTTAAACAGGAATTAATCTCCCGTTTTGGAGAAAAAATATTTGAGTAACTATGATAGGGGCTGTTTTAGGAGATTGGGCTGCGTGAACTTGGGAACAGGACAAGGGGACTTTTTTTAAAAGTTGGTATCGTCAGAGGCATCTTCTTCATTGGTGGTCAAGATATCCCGCTCTCCCGATTTTCTGGAAGTAGCCTGATATCTGTGCGAGGAGCAGAAGTGCTGAATTCAAGAAAAAATCCCACGATTTTCTTGCTCAATAAGAATAAAAACCTTATCTTTGCAGCAGACTTAGAAGAAAACCGAATATCTCGGAACAAACAAGTGATAAATGATAAGGAGACAATTTTATGAAACAGATAGAGGAAAGATACATTAGCCTGCTGACCGATTTCGGCTTCAAGCGAATTTTTGGAACGGCAATGAACAAGGATTTGCTCATTTGCTTCCTCAACAGCCTGTTTAATGGCAGACAGGTTGTGAAGGATGTGTCGTATCTGAATCCGGAGCATGTGGGAGATGTCTATACCGACCGAAAGGCCATCTTCGACGTGTATTGTGAAGGAGAAAACGGCGAGAAATTCATCGTAGAAATGCAGAATGCCTATCAAACATATTTCAAGGACCGCTCACTCTTCTACTCGACTTTCCCTATTCGTGAACAGGCTCCCAAGGGTAGTGACTGGGATTTCAAGCTCAATCATATCTATACTGTTGCCCTTCTCAACTTCAACATGAACGAGGATGCCTTCGACAAGGAGAAAATCCGCCATCATGTACAGTTGTGCGATACAGCTACCCACAAGGTATTCTATGATAAGCTGGAGTTTATCTATGTAGAGATTGCCAAGTTCGACAAGACCCTGGAAGAATTGGAAACGCTATATGACAAATGGCTTTATGCGCTGAAGAACCTCTATAAGCTTACCCAGCGCCCGAAAGAGCTGTGCGATAAGATTTTCGACCGTCTCTTTGAGGAAGCCGAGATTGCCAAGTTTACCCCGCAGGAAATGAGGGAGTATGAAGCAAGTAAGATGGCATATCGTGACATCAAGAATTCCATTGATACTGCGAAAAGAGAAGGTAAAATAGAAGCTAATACAGAAACAGCCCAACGTTTGCTGGCTATGGGACTTTCTCCAGAACAGGTTGCTAAGGCAACTCTGCTACCCTTGAAAATCATTGAGAATCTTCGTAACTCATAAAAAAGCATATTACTGAGTATAAGAAACTAAGAGTTCATCGGATTATTTTTGGTAAGCTGAGGTATAGAGTCCCACAGTATAAAAAATTAAAGGCTGGTAGGAATTTTTCCTGCCAGCCTTTTTTGCTTCTTCTTTATTTGCCTTTTACCTTGCTTTTTGATACTGTATCTTCTGCTTATTCACAGGATGTCTTTTTCCTCAAGCTATACTTTCCGTGCTTATCGAATACAATCCAATAGAGCACAGGAAGGATGGTGGCGATGAGTACCATCGAGATGAGGGTTCCGAAGAAGATGACGGCTCCCATCGGAGACCACAATGTGTTGTTCTCTATCATCATCGGCAATACGCCTACCGAGGCTGCTGCTGAGGTGAGGAAGATAGGGCGCATACGGCGCTCACCTGCCTGGAAGGCGGCATCTCTTACCGAAAGTCCCTTGTCGCGGCGAAGCTCCTCGGCATAATCGAGCATGATGATACCGTTTCTTACCAGAATACCCATCAGACTCACGACACCCAGAATGCAGGTGATGCTGACATCGAAGCCGGTAATCAGGAGTCCTATCGCTGCACCGAAGATGCAGAGCGACATGGAGGAGAGATTCACCAGAGCCAGGCTGATGCGCTTGAAATGGAAGAGCAGAATGAAGAAGATGATCAATACCGCTATCAGCACTCCCGATATCACCTGTGGCATGGTTTCACCATCCTTTTCTGCCATACCGCCAATCTCCCAATCCAGATCGGTACCGAGCGGGAGTTTCGATACTTCCTCTTTCAGCTTGTTGGACAACTGGTTGGCATTATAACCTCTCAACGGTTCACCGACGATGGAAATGGTGCGTATGCCATTGCGTCGGACGATGCAGCCATCGTGCCAGTCGGGAGAAATCTTAGCCAGCTGACGGAGCGGCACACTCGATGTTCCGCCCATCACAGGGATGTATTCGTTGGCAAGGTCGCTGTCGTTCTCCGACTTCAGTACCATCTTCACCGGATAATCGCCTTCCCAGAGGGTGGACATCGGAATGCCATCGCCAAAATGAATGGCAAGATCGGCAGAGAGCAGCGTCTTGTTCACACCCAGACGGTTGGCCTCGGTAGCATCCGGCGTAACCCGGATGCCCGGCAACGGCTCCTCGAAATTGGTGCGGATCAGATTGATACCTTCTATCTGATGCATGCAGGTGGCTATCTTTCTGGCGGCTGCCTTCAGATCGCTGATGCTGTCGCCGCTCACTCTTACTTCGATAGGGTAGCTGGCATTGTTGTAATCCATCTGCTTGAAGCGGATGTAGCAATCCGGAAAGTAGTTGGAGTAGCGGTCGGCATATCGGTCGAGTACCTCTTCAGTGGCACCGTTATCTACTGTATTCACGATGAACTGGGCAAAGTTGGGACCGCCAATCTGCGGAGCGTAGGTGGTATGGAAACGGGGTGAACCCTGTCCGATAAATGTGGTTACCGCCGTTACCTGCGAGTCGCGCTGCAGGACGTGAGCCATCGAATCTGCCACCTGTGCAGTTCTATCGGCTGTGGTTCCGTTAGGGAGATAGAACTCCACGGCAAACTGGTTTCTCTCGGCAATAGGCATCATTCGCTGCGGAAGATTCACGAAGATGACGGCACCGATGCTTACCAGTACCACGCCCACGATGAGGGTGATGCGAGGACTGGCGAAACAGTGCTTCAACAGCCAGGTGTAACCCATCTGCAGATAATCGAGCGGCTTCTTCCGGGCGTTGGGGGTAGGCTGACTGCTGATGCCCTGATGAATCACCCTATATTGTAAATAAGGTGTAAGCAGCAGCGAAACCGTGAGCGAGATGCTCAGGATGATGAACATCGCCCAAGGGAACGACTTGACGAAATCGCCCATGTCACCATGCATGGTGAAGAGGAACGGGAAGAAGGTGAGCGAGATGCTGAGCGTGGCGGAGAGTACCGACATGAAGAACTCACGTGGTGCAGCGATGGCTGCGTGCCAGCGCGACATGCCGTGGCCCAGCTTCTCCATATAGTTGTCGATAATGACAACGGAATCATCCACCACCATACCCAGGGTTACGATGAGGGCTGCCAGGGTGACGGTGTTCAGTTCCATACCGAAAAGATAGAAGATGCCCACCGAAGAGAAGATGGTGATCGGGATGCTGAGGGCGGATACCTCTGCCACGCGACGTGGCATAAGCAGGATGACCACGATGATGACGGAGATGACCGAGATGAGCAGTTCGCGAAGGAAGTTGAGCACTGATTCGCTCACCACCTTGCTCTGGTCGGTGATGGTATTGATATGCACATCATCGGGCAGGGTCTGCTCAAACTCATCCATCGCCTGGTGAACGTCTTTTCCCATCTTCACAATATCATTGCCCGGTCGCATCTCTATGGAGAGGAGCACGCATTTGTTGCCGTTGCTTTTGATGTATTTGCTCAATTTGGGATATTCTCTCCTGATCTGGGCAATATCCTTCAGTCGCACGATGTTGCCCTTGGGGTCGGAATAGACAATCTGCTCTGCCACATCGCGCTCGTTGTTGTAGGAGTCGGTGATGTGGATGGGCAGGTTGAGGTTGCCCAGCTCCAGGTTTCCACTCATGGTGGTGAAGCCCTGTAGGGCGAGCTGGTTGAGTACCTTGTAGGAACCGATGCCGTATTTAGCCAGCTTGTTCTGGTCCAGATAGATACTGATCTGTTCGTTCTCCAGTCCGTAGGTGCGGAGGTTGGAGATGGCATCAATGCGGCGCAGGCGGTCCTTCAGCCGGTCGATGTAGGTGTTCAGTTCCCGATAGGTTTTCTGCTTGCTTTCCATCGTGATGAGCAGGGCAGAGGTATCGGCGATGTCGTCCACTGCCTGCAGGGCGAGAACGCCTGATGGGAGTGACGCCTTGAAGGCCTGCAGTCCGTGCTTGAACTTGCTCCAGAAGGCATCCCTGTCTTCTACATCATCGTTGAGTTCCAGGAATACGATCAGCATGCCGTCCTTGCTCTGGGTGTAGGTCTTCTTCTTGTTTACTTCCTTGTATCCGAAGATGAAATTCTCCAGGGGTTTCGCCACCCGTTCTTCCACCTCATCGGATGTGGCACCGGGATATACGGCAACGCAGGCACCCTGGCGAATGGTGAATTGCGGCATTTCCTGCTTAGGCATGATGCAGATGCCCAGAATGCCCACGAAAACGAGCATACCCATGAGGAGCATCACGATATTATGGTTGCACATCGCCGATTCGATGAACGAACGCTTGATGATGCGGTTGGGTTTTCTTGTAATGCGAGCCTTGATATGGTCGTGAAGAGCGGTGTCCTTCTGCGGAATCCTCGGCTTGTTTATCTCTTGATTTGTGTCTTGATTCATATCTTTTCCCTCCACATTTTATCGGTTGTTACTCTTTCCGGTATCCACCTTCATACCTTCTGATACCTTCTGCTGACCATTGATGATGACCTGGTCGCCAGTATGAAGTCCCGAGAGAATGATGATGCCATCTCCCTCGAAATCGCCTATGGTTACAGGTTGCTGGTGCGCCTTGCCGTTTACTACGGTCCAAACGAATCGGGAGTTATCTACATCCAATTCAACGCTTTGCGGCGGAACGATGATATGAGCCGGTGCTGCTGCGCTGCCCTGAATCTGGGCGTTGCAGACCATACCCGGGAGCAGACGACCCTGCGGATTGGTGATACCCACCTTGATGTCGTAGGTATGCGAGATAGGGTTGGCGTCGATGCCTTTTTCTGAGATGGTTCCATAGAAGACGGCTCCTGAAAGAGCGGCAACCGTCAGCTTCACCTTATCGCCTACGTGGAGATGCGAGATTTCTGCTTCGGGTACGGATACCTTGGCGTTGACCTGAGCCACATTGGCGAGTTTCAGCACGGGCTGACCAGGAAGCACATAGGTTCCCATATCCACATTCTTGGCAGCGATGACGCCAGAAAACGGAGCGGTGAGTGTGGAGTGGGAGAGTTGCTGACGGGCGATGCTTTCGGCTGCCTTCGCCTGTTCCAGTTTACTTTCTATCTCCACCCATTTCATATCCGAGATGGTTCCCGACTGATGAAGGGGCAGGAATCTCCTGTAGGCATCTTCTGCCTGCTTCAGGGTGGTGAGGGTAGCCCGGTGAGCCTCCTTCACGGTAGTAGGGTTGATGGTGGCGAGCAACTGACCTTTGCTGACTCTGTCACCCTCATCTACACGGATGGAAGTGATATTTCCGGCAATTTCGAAACTGAGTGTTGACCCCATCTTTTCCTCGATGGTACCCACATAGTCTTTCGTTCCCCCCAGGTTTGTATTTCCTACAGAGATTGTTTCCACCTTGATATTCTTCTTTTCCATCTTCCTGGCTTTTTCCGTACATCCTGTCAACAGCAGGCAGAATCCCGTAATCATCAGACTGCATCCCATGAATATCAGACAGCTGCTACTGCATTTCATGAGCCATCCTATCATACCATCTTTCTTTTTCATATCTTCTTCTTTTTGTTATTTTTTTGCAAAGGTATGAAATAATGGCGAATGTAAGGGGAACAAAGTATTAAATATGTTTAAGAACTAACGTTTTTTTAGAAAAAAGATGTACCTTTGCATATTGGAATAAACCATATAATTTAAATTCAATATGAAGAAAATCTTATCTATTGCTTTTGCTGCCTTATTGGCAACATCTTCTTTTGCCCAGAAAAGCGAAACGCTGCTGGAGCGCAACCAATTAGCAAAAACTCCTCCTATGGGATGGATGACATGGAACCTCTTTAAAGGTGACATCAGTGAACAGCTGATCAAGGAAACTGCCGATGCCATGGTAGAACACGGTTTCCGTGATGCCGGTTACGAATACATCTTTATAGATGACTTGTGGCAGGGAGGTCGTGACCGCCATAATAACATCATTCCAGACCCAAAGAAGTTCCCGAATGGCATCAAGGCGCTTGCCGACTATGTTCACTCCAAGGGATTGAAGTTGGGTATCTATTCTGATGCCGCCCAGCTTACCTGCGGTGGATGGACAGCCAGTTATGGTTTCGAGGAGCAGGATGCCCGCACCTTTGCTTCATGGGGTATCGACTATCTGAAATATGACTACTGCAATGCTCCGGAGGACAGTGCCACAGCCCGTAAACGCTATCATGCGATGGCTCAGGCTTTGAGCAAGTCGGGTAGAAACATCGTTCTAGGTATCTGTGAATGGGGACAGCGCAGCTGCGAAGAATGGTGCGAGCAGGTAGGCGGTTCGCTCTGGAGAACCAGCTATGATGTAAGAGATATGTGGAAAGATATCGTGAAGCAAGGCGGTATGGGTATTCTCGATATCGTGAATATTACAGCACCGCTCGCCAAGGATGTTCGCCACGGACAGTGGCCGGATATGGATATGCTGGTTGTGGGACTGAATGGCAAGGGCGGACCATCCAGTGATCTGGGTGGAGTTGGCTGCAGCTATACTGAGTATCAGACCCAGATGAGTATGTGGTGCATGATGTCATCAGTACTGGCATTGAGCAACGACCTCAGAAAGCTTTCTGCTGAGGATAAGCGCATTCTCCTGAACAAGGAAATCATCGCCATTGATCAGGATCCGTTGGGCAAGGCTGCTGAGCGCAAGGTGAATCAGGCTGATCATCAGATTTATGTTCGTCCTTTGGCAAATGGTTCTCATGCCGTTGCCATTCTTAACTGTGGTGATAAAGATAAGTCTATTCAGGCAGATTTCAAGCAGTTGGGCTTAAACGGCAAGTATCTGGTAAGAGATGTATGGCAGCATCGCGACATTGCCAAGAAGGCAAACAGATGGAAAGGCACCGTAAAAGCTCACGAAACCAAGGTGTTTGTATTGAAATAAGCTATAAGTTGGGCTCTCTTTCTAAGTAAGAAGAGAGCCCCTATTATTTTACTTTTAAGGGACGTTATGATAAATAGTGGTTATGAAAAGCATCGTTTAGGGAAATTCCTCTATCGGTTTAGGGAAAATCCTTACTATACCTCCATAAATCGCCTTATCTTTGCAGCAGAAATCAGAAAGATGACGGAATTGACGATGATTCTGGAATCTGATGGTTTCCTGGAAAATGGAAGTTTAACATATAAAATAAGATAAGATTATGAAGAAGTTTATCATAGCACTAGTAGCAATGTTCATGATGACATTCACTTCTGCATCAGCAATGAGTTATGAACAGGCTCGCCAGCAGGCTCTGTTTCTGACAGACAAGATGGCTTACGAGCTGAATCTGACAGATGATCAGTATGAGGCAGCCTATGAGGTGAACCTCGACTATCTGATGGGCGTAGATACTTACGACGATCTCTACGGCATCTATTGGCGTCAGCGTAATCTCGACTTGAGCTATATCCTTCTGGATTGGCAGTATCGCTCATTCTGTGCCGCAAGCTATTTCTACCGTCCTCTTTACTGGGATGGTGGTTACTTCCACTTCGGCATCTATGCACGCTACCCACGCAGAGATTACTTCTTCTTCGGAAGACCTCATTTCTATGCTGTATATCGTGGTGGACACAGCTGGAGAATGAATGGTGGCAGAAGCTGGTATCACGGACGTGAGTTCGGCGGTCCGCGCCCTATCGGTGTTCGAGGTCAGGAACCAAGATTCGGTATGCGCGATGGATTCAACCGTGGCGATTATGGTCGTGGCAAGACGTTCGGTAACCTCAACCGTCAGAGCAGTACAAGAACTACGGTAACACGTGATCATTCTTTCGGCAACAGTCGCCAAAATAATGCTACCTTTGGAAGTGGTGTCCGTGGCGGTGGTTCTTTCGGAGGTTATAACCGAAGCGGATTCGGCAGTGGTTCTACCAACAACAGCCGTTCGTTTAATAATGGTTTCACTCCACGTTCCAGCACTCCAAGCAATGGTTCTTTCGGTGGTCACCGTGGCGGCAATTCGTTGAATAACAGCCGTTCATTCAATCGTGGAAGCCGTTCCTTTGGCGGAGGCAGCAATGGCGCCCGCAGTTCCTTTGGAGGTGGTTCTTCCCGTAGCAAGAGCAATAATGGCGGCGGTTCATTCGGTGGCAGAAGATAGTTAGACCAATTTATCAAACCAAATATATACCAAAAGAAGGGACATTCCAAGTGATTGGGATGCCCCTTTGCTTTTTTAGTATGGTGAATTGATGTACTATCAAAGATCATCAAAAAAGATAATCTACAGAACTATATAATTGAATGACAAATATATAGATGATAAAGAGAGGAGCAGATAGGCGAACTCCATCCGCCATTGCCTCTCCCATTGCCTCAATACTGTTCAGTCTTTGGCTGACTACGCCGAAAGACTGTGCCATGACAATGACCATAAAACAGATATAGGGCAAGATGCTTCTGGAAAAACTGCTGGAGGCATATCCTCCCATTACATTGAGCAGGATGGCATGAGGAATGAGCGTGAGCAACAGCATCACACCGATAAACAGGACGAATTCCAGGCAAACCAACCGCAAGGCATTGCGCTGTCGGTAAACCTTATGATCGTAGTTTAACAAGCCGCTAGCCCGTAGCGTTCCCCAGGCAATGCTGATCAGCAACAGCCATACCAGCCAAGGTGACTGCAGGTTGGCGGTGAAAGTGCCGAAGAACCATCGGATACCTTCCGGGCTGAGCAATGACCGGGGAAAGACATCGGGCATAGCGGCAGTGATGAGCCAGGAAGCCAGCACCAGTACTAGCTGTGCCAGTATCAGCAGGAACATGGCATAGCCACATATCCTGCTGAATATATGACTATTCTTCATCAGCCTGCAAATTATCAATATCGATGATACGTAACTCGCAGGCACGTACCACGAGTCGGGTCGCATTCACGCTCATTCCGTTATTACCATCAGGGAAGAGCTTCTGTACGAGTTCATTCTGCCGTTTTTCCAGACTCTTTACTCCGAATGGCATACCTCGCAGGTTCGTGATTTGCTCTTTGGTATAACCCAGGGCGAGATGACGGAGGAATCGCTCGTCGTACTCATCAATCTCGTAATTGATCATCGCCTCCTGATGCATCAGCTGACTTCCTACGCTCTGCTTGAATCTATCAACGATCTTCTGGAGAATCGGCTGGTTGAAAACCAGCTTCTTACCACTCATGCAGGAAGCCACGTCACCACGGGTCAGCAATTCTCCGCTCTTGAGGATGATACCTTCACATCCTGCATCGAGCACATCTACCCATAACTTCTCGTTGAGAATCTCACCGGTAAAGATCAGGACCTTCACATCAGGATACTGTTCCTTTGTACTACGGCAAATTTCTACTCCAACAGTGGTAGAGCCACCCAAGCCAAGATCAAGCAGTACAAGGTCTGGCTTTTGCTGTTTGATGAGTTTCCAATAAGCGATTTCACTATCCGCAGTGCCGATGATTTCAGCTTCGGGTATGTCGTTCTTGAAGATTCCTTCTGTGCCTTTCAATTCCAGAGGCACATCTTCTACTATAATAACCTTAAAATTGTCCATATCTATGTTTTTAATATTTTTTTCGGTAAAACGATTTCTATCATGAGTTTGCCATCAGATGACGGCTTGGCAAGAATGCCGCAGCCACGCAGGTTGGTTGCCTCCCCTATTTCTCTCACAATCTGGCGTGCCACCAGATATTTCATATCGCTGGTGAGCGGTGTGAAGAGATGTGGATGACGGGTTGCGTCAAATGGAATATCGTGAAGGATATACTGGCAGGTTACATAGGTGGATGATGCGGCTGTTTCCTGATAAGTGAAGTTCTTCACTCCGCCAGTGATAAGCTTCCTGAGATATGCCAGCAAGTCAGCGTCGCATTTCACGGTTCCTTCTACCTGCTCCATTGCCTGTGCGCTGAGCATCGTGTATATTGCCTTGTAGTAATCCACCAACTCCTGCAGGGAAGTAACATCCTCCGGTGTACTGTCGATAAGCTGTCTGATTCGCGATGGGTAATACATCGTTTCGTGCTTGAGCGTAGAGAGACAGTTATCGAGTACGGAATTGGCAATGTGCAACTTTCCGTTTTCATACTCGGCACGATGCAGCTCATCTTCTGCCATTTCTATATTCGTAGCCTCATTCTGCTGCATATCAATGCTTTGCTTCAGTGCCTGCGAGATACGTTCCACCACCTCGTTGAGCTGAGGGAAAAGCTGAACGTTACGCATGTTATTGCTGCCGGATGGAGTCCAGATTCCGGTAATCTGTTTCAGCTTATCCGTATTGGAATCACCACTGAGCAACACCTTGTTAATAGCATTGATTTTTTCTACGGCATAGCGATAACGGAGGATGTGGCGATAGTATAGCAGATAATATGCCAGTGGCAATTGTAACAGCAGGATAATCAGCAAGACGATGGCTACAGCCTTCGAGTTTTCTGAAGTCTGCATGGTTCTTACGTAGTTATCGAGCGAATTATCCGCACTCCGTTCACGGAAGAGCTGTGTATATACCTTGTTGTTACTATCGTATAGTTCCCATTTGTGGAGCGCCAGCGCTGCCACGGCACTCTCATTGCGGATATCAAGTATGACCTCGTAGTCGGTTGGCAAACTGTCGTGCAGCCAATGGATTTCGGCAGCGGTTCCTTTCATGGGATGTGACACCATCAGATATTTCCCATCAGGATTCAATGTCAGATAGTATCGGTTGAGATAGCTGCGAGCCGAATCTGCCATAGCCAGGGTCCGCTCGTAGGTACCATTGATATTACTGAAATAGGCACTGTCGGCATAGGATGCTGCTTTTTGCAGCAATCGCGATGTCTGCTTATTGCCCCAGTGCCTGTCAGTTCTGTGCTTGTCAGTTCTGTGCATAGAGGCATTATTCCGGGTGCTTCCCTGTACGGCAGATGGGATATTACAACCTATCAGCATCAAGGCAAGTATCAGTATCATTTGCATTTTCCGAATACCGCAAGGCAGTCGGAAAGTGAACTTACTACCCTTTCCCGGCTCACTCTCTGCCTGAATATTACAAGGAGAGAAGAGCGAACTGATTTTCTTGTACTTATCGATGATGCCCTTACAATTGAGCAAACCGAATCCATGTCCGCCGGTATAGGTACGGTCGAAGATATGTTCCAATGTTTCTTCATCCATACCTTTTCCCGTATCTTTTACAGATATTTCCACAAATGCCTGATGGCTCTTGGCGCTTACCACGACCTCACCTCCTGCAGGTGTAAACTTCCTGGCGTTGTCGGCGATGGTGTTAATCATGAATAGTGTCAGCGTACGGTCTGCCTTTACCGTGGCATCTGTAGGCTGTACGGTCAGTTTGACCCCACGCATTTGAAAACTCATTTTTCCTTTGGCTACAATATCGAAAAGTGGCTGGAGCGGGAAACTCTCTATGCGGAGATTGATGGCTCCCTGACGCATCTGTATCCAATCGGTGAGAATGGAATTATATTGATTGATTTTATCAGTCAACTCTGAGATATAGGTATATCGCTCCTGTCTTACTTCTTCCGTATCATTGCCCATCATCAGTCTATCTACCTCATGGATCATACGGTCGATAAATGGGGTGATGCTATTGACCAAAGAAAGCTTGGCACGCTGTTCCAGGTTGCGGCGTCTGTTGTCTGATATATGAAGCTGAACCATATTCTTGGCTTCTTCCAATTCTTCATGCTTTTCTGATAACGCATTGATATGCTGCGTATTCTGTTCTTCCCATTCATGTAAAGGTATCAGCAGGGATTCTACAGAACTTTCCTTGGTATTGCGGCGCTTCATTCTGTCGAATACATAGAGCAAGACCACAACCAAGACTATCATAAAGATTACCGCAGCAATCATCGTGTTCAGCTGGACGGCATTGTTGTCCAACTGAGTGGCACGCGCTTCCAACTGCCTATCCTGTCGGCTCTGCTCCTGCAAGTCGAGGTAAATATTGCGGTTGTAATCGCTTTCCGGCTTATCATCGATGGCAGAATAAACCAGGCTGAGTCTTTCTCGGATAGATGCCACCAGGTCGGGCGCCTGCTGGATGGCTCTGTTCTGGTTGAGTGCCCTATTCAGGCAATCACCTGCCGATTTATAATCCTTGATCTGCCAGTAGCATTCTGCCAGTGTGCGGTATGCTCCTGCCGTCTGGTAAACGTCTCCATATTCAGAAAAGATATTGAGTGCACGTTGCGCAAAGTTACCTGCCAGAAGTTCCAAAGGCATCTGTTCAACATTGAGATACTGGAAAGCCGGCAGATTGTTCTTTACCAGGAAATCGCGCTGTTCCGGATCCTGAATATGTTCGCTGATAGATTGCAGTGCGTTTGCCTGCCAGTATGGATAAGGATTGCTGCCACTTGCCAAAAAGTAGAGGCGAATGAGCATATCAAATTCCGCCTGACAGATTTCCTGTGGGGTGCCATGAGTGATGGCGCCACCAGCTCCCATATTATAAAGATAGTTGAGATACTGTGCCGTATCCTGTTCCACTTCATCCGGGTCAAGATCTGCCAGCGCATTGAGCATCGGCTTGTCTAGCTGTACATAATAAAAATAGGTGGCAGCTACGATATCAAACTCACTCTTCGCATAAATGGCGCGATGACGCTCCCGAAGAGGAAGGTTATCTATTTCCTCACCGATTCTTCGCAGTTTACGGATGGCTTTTTCCCTGAAGCTATAAAAATCCTTGTTGCGGGCCTCACGCTGACAGAGTCGCATATTCTGAACGTCGGCAATAAGGAGTTCTATCTGATTGTCACTGCGTTCGTTTACCTTGTCAAGCCATCGCTTGGCAGTATGGTAATCCATCTTGGCAATAGCCACAAAAGCCAGGTTGTTGCAAGCTTCCGCGTATCCGGCAGGATAGTCTTCGGAAAGAGCCAAAGCCTTCTCTGCCAATACTTTAGTAGAATCAAGGTTACGATAGTGAAGCGCATAAGAAAGATAATTCAGCTCATCTACTTCGCCCTTATGCGATGGCGAACAAGCTGAAAAAACAAACATCGCCACCATCATACAGATGATGGCGATGTCATAAATATGATGAAATTTTTTATGCATCCTGATTATGCACGTGCCTTAGCAATGTAGCCCAAAGCTTCCTGGCACTTGGCTGTGATGGCAGCCCAATCTGCAGCAGCAACAGTCTCCTTAGGGAAGAGCTTAGAACCCATACCTACACAGAAAACACCCGCCTTGATCCAAGGAGTAAGGTTCTCCTCTGTTGGTTCTACTGCACCTGTTACCATGATGTTGCTCCAACGCAATGGTGCCATTACATTCTTAACGAATGAAGGACCACCTACATTACCTGCAGGGAATACCTTCGTTACATCGCAACCTGCTGCCTGAGCATTGTTGATCTCTGTTACAGAACCACAACCTGGTGAATAAGGCACCAAGCGACGGTTACATACAGAAGCAATGTCAGGGTTGAAGTTAGGACCAACGATGAAGTTTGTACCCAACTGGAGATACAAGGAAGCAGTACCAGCGTCAACCACTGTACCAGCACCCAAGATCATCTCAGGGCACTCCTTATCAGCCCACTTTACCAACTCTCCGAAAATCTCGTGAGCGAAATCGCCACGGTTGGTGAATTCAAATACGCGAACGCCACCCTCGTAGCATGCCTTGATCACGTTCTTGCAGATTTCGATATCTTTATTGAAGAATACAGGAACCATACCAGTCTCTTTCATAGCTGCCATGACCTGCATTTTGCTAAACTTTGCCATCTTCTTGTTTTAATGTTTAATGTTATCGCTGTACACGACCATTAGCATTACCGCCAGCAAGGCTCTCAACCTCGTCAGCAGAAACCAAGTTGAAGTCGCCAGGGATAGTGTGCTTCAAGGCAGAAGCAGCAACAGCGAACTCAAGAGCCTCGCCCTGAGTCTCCTTAGTCAGGAGACCATGGATCAAACCACCAGAGAAAGAGTCACCACCACCCACGCGGTCGATGATAGGGTTGATGTCGTAGTGCTTGCTCTGATAGAACTCCTTACCATCATAGATAAGAGCCTTCCAGCCATTATGAGAAGCAGAAAGAGACTCACGGAGCGTAGAAACGACATACTTGAAGCCGAACTCTTCCATCATACTCTTGAAGATGCCATAGTAACCCTCAGCATCAGTCTTGCCGCCTTCTACGTCTGCATCTGGCTTGAAGCCCAGGCAAAGCTGAGCATCTTCCTCGTTACCGATGCAAACATCTACATACTGCATCAATGGGCGCATTACAGAGATAGCCTTCTCTGATGTCCAGAGCTTCTTGCGGAAGTTGAGGTCAACAGATACTGTTACGCCATGACGCTTAGCTGCCTCACAAGCCAACTTGGTCAATTCTGCAGCCTTGTCGCTGATAGCAGGAGTAATTCCGCTCCAGTGGAACCACTGAGCACCCTCCATGATCTTGTCAAAGTCGAAATCCGAAGGATCAGCCTCTGCGATAGCGCTGTGAGCACGGTCGTAGATAACCTTAGATGGGCGCATAGAAGCACCTGTCTCTGCATAGTAGAGACCTACTCTATCACCACCGCGGGCGATAAACTCAGTATTGACGCCATAACGACGAAGACCATTTACTGCAATTTGGCCAATCTCGTGCTTTGGCAACTTTGATACGAAATATGCATCGTGACCATAGTTAGCAAGGCTAACAGCAACGTTAGCCTCACCACCACCAGGGATGATGCGAAGTGACTCACTCTGGATGAAACGATCGTTGCCTTCTGGTGACAAACGAAGCATAATCTCGCCTAATGTTACAATCTTTGCCATTGTTTGATAGTTTTAATTTCTTTGTTTTTATTGTTTGTTTACTAATAGACAATTTTGTAGTAGTTGTCCTTAACCGTTGGCAAAAATAGCTATAATTTCTCGAATACCAAAATTTAATCGCAGTTTTTTTCATTTATCGCCCTATTTTTTCGTATTTTTCTCACTTTTTTCCTTTTTTTCTCCTTTTTTTTAGATTTTTGTGCAAAAAAAGAGCTGTGCATTCGCACAATTCAAAAAAATGTTGTATATTTGCGCCCGAATGCTGACGGTGTGACCGCACACAAACCAGCAGTTCAACAAAACATAGTAAAAAGCACAGTTTGTGCGCACAGTTATTATATAATAATGTACGTGCGATGTGCTCAAAACCATAAACTTAAAAACAATGGCCGAAAGAATCAGAATCAAGGATATCGCCGAAAGAGCAGGCGTATCTGTAGGAACAGTGGACCGTGTGCTCCACGACCGCCCGAACGTGTCGAAGCCGGCTCGTGAGAAGGTGGAACAAGCGCTCAAGGAAATGAATTATCAACCTAATATGTATGCCAGTGCATTGGCATACAACAAGGCTTATACTTTTTATCTTCTGATACCGAAGCATGAGTCGGAAGCCTATTGGGAAGAGATAGAAGAAGGTGCAAGGAAGTGCGAAGACCAGCGCCGGGATTTCCATATTGATTTAGAGATTCGATTCTATGAGCGTTCCAATGAGGATTCTTTCAAGGCTGTTTCAGAAGAGATTCTTGATGCCAAACCGGAGGGAGTTATCATAGTACCATCATCTTTGGAAGTGACACGTGGTTTTACAGACCAGTTGCATCAAAAGGGTATTCCATTTATCCTTCTCGATTCTTATATGCCAGACTTGCGCCCTCTCTCCTTCTATGGACAGGATTCGTTCTGCTCTGGCTATTTTGCAGCCAAGATGCTGATGATGCTTGCGGGCAATGAGAAAGAGGTGATGCTGATGAGACAGACCCAGGATGGCCATGTGGTCAGCAAGCAGCAGGATAACCGTGAGGTGGGATTCCGTCATTATATGCACGATCATTTCCCACAGATTGTCATCAATGTGCTTGATCTTCCGCTCAATGGAACCCGCAACGAGTACCAGAAGATGATGGCTCAGTACTTTGATGAGCATCCTGCTACCCATCATTGTATAACAATGACATCGAAGGCACATCTCGTGGGAGATTATCTGCTGAAGTCCAATCGCCGTGATGTACAGATCATGGGTTATGATATGGTGGGCAAGAATGCGAAATGTCTGCGCGAAGGCAGTATCTCGTTCCTCATCGCACAGCATGCCTATATGCAGGGCTACTATTGCGTGGATACCCTCTTCCGTGCCATCGTTCTCAAGAAGAAGGTGAATCCGGTGAATTACATGCCTATTGAGCTGCTGATGAAGGAGAATATCGATTTCTACCGCAGAACGCAGATCTAAGCTCGCAACGAGTACAACGGCTATCGTGAGATTTCCATTTTCAAGAATGGAGTAACATTGTAATAACTTAAAAAGAAACATGAGTAATAAGAAAGGATTGTTGGCGTTGTCGCCATTGTTTTTGTTGATTGTCCTCATCGTGGCATTCACCGTCTATTCGGTAGATGCCAGTCATAAGGATACCAATTTGTCGCTCACCGTGGCATTTATGATCTCCAGTATCTATGCCATTGCGATTTCTGGTGGTATGCCCATCAAGAGTCGTGTAGATACCTATAGCAAGGGTGCCGGCGCCAACAATCTGATGCTCATGTTGTGGATATATGTATTGGCAGGTTCCTTCGCAGCTTCGGCTAAGGCGATGGGAGCTGTCGATGCAACGGTCAATCTTGCACTCAGCATTCTTCCGGCAAGCATGATTCTGCCGGGACTGTTTCTGGCAGCCTGCTTTATCTCCGTATCCATCGGAACAAGTGTAGGTACCGTTGTGGCACTTGTTCCGATAGCTGCGGGACTCGCCCACTCCATGGACGTTAATACAGGTATGATGACAGCTATCATCGTTGGTGGAGCTTATTTTGGAGATAATCTCTCCTTTATCTCTGATACCACGGTAGTAGCTACCCAGACTCAGAATTGCAAGATGAGCGATAAGTTCCGTGTCAACTCTCTTATCGTAGTACCTGCCGCCGTTATTGTACTGGCTATCTATGCCGTGATGGGTATCGGTCTGCAGGCACCTACTGATATTCCGGAGGTTGAATATGTCAAGGTGCTCCCTTATCTGGTAGTGCTTGTCACTGCTGTGGCGGGTATGAATGTGATGGCGGTTCTTACGATGGGAACATTGCTCTGTGGTGTGATAGGTATAAGCTGTCAGCTCCTGGGTGCTACCGGAGGTTACGATCTCTTCGGCTGGTTCTCAGCCATGGGTAACGGAATCATCGGTATGGGCGAACTGGTCATCATCGCAATGATGGCGGGTGGCATGCTCGAAATCATCCGTGAGAATGGCGGTATCAATTATATCATCGACAAGATTACGGCACACGTCAGCAACAAGCGAGGAGCCGAACTGTCCATAGCCGCACTGGTTTCCATGGTCAATGTATGTACTGCCAACAATACGGTTGCCATCCTCACGGTAGGCAACATAGCCAAGAAAATCGGTGATAAGTTTGGAGTAGATAACCGCAAGGCAGCCAGTATCCTCGATACTTTCTCCTGCACGGTTCAGGGCTTGATACCATACGGAGTACAGATGCTTCTGGCAGCAGGTCTTGCCAATCTGAGTCCGATGGATATCCTTCCATACCTCTATTATCCTCTGGCTATCGGTATAGCTGCGCTGTTTTCGATACTATTTCGTTACCCGAAGCGATATAGCTAGGAAGGAAGTGGCTTATTATCAATTGTTTAACTTTAAAATGAATGCACGATGGATTTTTTACAGAGAAACCTTTTTGTCAAGCTGCGTTCCGACCACTTCCATACAAAGGAGGAGATGGAACCGATGACTACCTTCAAGCAGAAGAAGATAGCCCAGATGATGAAGAACCTCAGCGATGTGCCTGCGGGTGAAGTACGCATGAACAATGGTTTCCTGAACCGACGTTTAGCCAGCATACAGGAAAACGAGCGTCATGCCATCGACACCTCTATTGAGACCATCCACTTACTTCGCATCATCGTATCCAATATCAATGGAATATTAGCCAATGGCGTTAATCTTGGCGGCATCATCGAGATGGGAAACTACCTGCGCACCAAGGGCGACAAGGTAGATTTCGTAAAACTGGAAAAATGGCTGCGCAAGCTCCGCATCCAGCGTATGGCGCAGTTGCAGGGCAGTGTACTTATCCTTTTCTTCGAATTTGAACAGGATGAGATACCTTTCGTGCGCCGTGTAGAACGTGGTGCCTACAAGCTGACCCTCCGTTCGCTTTATTATAACAGTCTCGATCAGCAGGAAATTTTATTCGAGCAGACCCAGGCTGGATTCGTTCGCACCACCGGTGGCACGATGCGCAAAAACCTGCGCCGCAGTATGCGGTATCTGGAATATGCGCCCATAGAAACTATCAGCAATTTCTGCAATAACTTCTACCGCTCGCTCTCAGAAATCGAAGAATAATATAAAATATATAAAAAATAAGCATACTCTGTGACGAATTTCAAGCGATTTTCGTACCTTTGCATCTATGAAACGATTTTGTATAACAATAATATCATCAATAATAGCATTATGCGCAAGTGCGCAGGTGCAATGCGAGGATACCTGCAGTCATGTGCATGGCATAGACCTCAGCCACTATCAGGGCAATGTATTCTGGGAAACGGTGGGCGATAACTCCAAGATGGCGTATGTCTATCTGAAGGCTACCGAAGGTGGAACCAATGTAGATAGTAAATATAAGCAGAATATTGATCTGGCGCATAGATATGGACTCAAGGTGGGTTCATACCACTTTTACCGTGCGCGTATTCCTCAGCAAACCCAGTTGGAGAATTTCATGGCTCAATGCCGCCCAGGCGACCAGGATCTCTTGCCTATGATTGACGTAGAGACCAAGAGTGGTTTGGAGACAGAGGAGTTTTGTGACTCTCTCTTTAAGTTCCTGCATCTCGTAGAAAAGGCATACAGGCAGAAGCCGCTCATCTATACGGGTGCCAACTTCTATGACCATTATCTCTTGGGAAAGCTCGACAGTTACAAACTGATGATAGCACAATATACCAAGCGAGAACCTGTGCTCAAGGATGGAAGAGACTTTGAGATGTGGCAATATACCGGTAAGGGAAAGCTGAACGGTATCAATGGCTACGTGGATAAGAGCAGATTCATGGGCAGGCATCGATTGAGAGAGATTAGATTCAGACACAGATAAGGCTTTGTAACTTTGAACTTGGAGCTTTGAACTTTATGATTAGTTTCAAGGTAAAGAGTGAATAGGGTCTGAAAGCATAGAAACAAGAATATATTTTAGTAAAACATAAACTTTAAATAAAACTATGGCAATTATTAAATGTCCAGAATGTGGCCGCCAGATCAGTGACAAGGCTCCAACCTGTCCTAGTTGTGGCGTTGAGATAGCAGGAAAAATCACTAAATGCCCTCATTGCGGTGAGGTATATTTCAGCAGTCAGGAGATGTGCCCAAACTGCCATGAGATAGCTGTGGGGGTAACACGTCCTCTTGAGGCACCTGCATCACCGGTGTCGTCCGCAGCATCGGCAGCAACACCGCAGGCTCCTGCGGCTACAGCTACTTCTGTGGCTCCAACTACTCCTTCAGCACCTCCTACCCCTCCTGTTCCACCAGTACCTCCAGTACGTCGTCCTGTAGTTACAGCAAGCGGAAATGATGGCGGAGAGGGCAATACTCCTCAGAAACCACAGAAGAAAAAGAACACCCGCTCTATCTTCATCATCTCATTCATCTTTGCAGTCTTGGCATGTGGCATTATGTATTACTTCTACGACAGTGCCAATCGCAACAAGGAGATGGAAGCTTATGAGTATGCGATGCAAAGCAGCGATCCGATGGTACTGCAGAGTTATCTCGATACCTACAAGGATGCAGATGAAGCACATCGCGATTCCATCATGGCTCATCTTGACCAGTTGAAGCAGAACGACCAGGATTGGACCAATGCGGTAGTGAGCGGATCGAAAGAAGCTTTGGAGGATTATCTCCAGAAGTATCCTAACAGTTTGCACAAACAGGAAGCTTTGCTTAAAATAGATTCCCTCGACTGGAATGTGGCTAAGGCTGCAGATACAGCTGATGCCTACCAGGCATACCTGAATGCTCATACAGATGGTGCTCATATCGAAGAGGCTGAAAATGCCCTGAAGAAGGTGAAGAGCCGTGATCTCCAGCCAGAAGAAAAGCAGATGGTAAGCGGATTGTTCCGTCAGTTCTTCCAGAGCATCAATTCCCGTAATGCGGATGGATTGACTGCTACCTGCGAGGATATTCTCTCATCTTTGCTTGGCAAGAACTCGGCTACCAAGGCAGATGTCGTTACCTTTATGGACAAGCTCTATAAAGATAATGTAGCCAATATGAACTGGCACATCAACAACGACTACCAGATCAAGAAGCGCGAGGTTGGCGATGAGGAATATGAGTATCAGGTACAGTTCTCTGCCCGTCAGGACGTAGATTTGACAGATGGCACCAAGAAGGAACAACTCTTTAAGATTTCTGCAGTTGTTTCACCTGATGGCAAGGTTTCTGCCTTCAATATGAACAAGGTTTCTGAGCCACAGCAATAGAATTGTTCTGATTAAAAGATTCGTAGTTCTAAAACAATATAAAAGAATCATAAGATTCAAAAACAATATAAAAAGAAAGCTCCGATGGTTTGTTGATTCCATCGGAGCTTTCTTTTTTCCTTTTACTTTGCTTCCTTCATCTGCCGGAGCAATTCCTTCTGTTTTTCATTCAAACCAGTAGGCAACTTCACGTTATAGGTAATCATCAGATCACCGAAGGTTCCATCACCTCTGTCATACCCCTTGCCGCGAACACGTACCTTGGTACCGTTCTGGGTTTCCGGTTTGATTTTCAGTTTAATCTTTGAACCATTGCTCAATGTGATGATACCCTCACCACCGAGCAGTGCGGTGTACATGTCGATATTCACATTCATGTTCATCTCGCCCGTATTCGTTCTGGCGCTATGACCACCGCAGCCGCCGTTACATCCGCCTGTACCATATTCAGCACCGGCACCGAAACCAGCACCTGCTCCGCCGAATCCGCCAAAGCCACCGAAACCGGCACCTTGTGAACCGCGGGCACGACCTCCGCCGAAGAGATTTTCGAAGAAGCTGGAGAAACCTCCTCCTCCACCGAAGCCACTGAAGTCGAAGCCTTCGAATGGATTTCCACCTGCGGCACCTCCGCCGGCAGCTCCATCATAGCCTCCACCACCGAAGCCTCCTACATTCTTCCACTGTTCGCCGTACTGGTCGTACTTAGCACGCTTGTCCGGATCGGAAATCACCTCATACGCCTCGTTAAGCGCCTGGAACTTAGCCTTTGCCTTTGGGTCGTTAGGATGCAAATCCGGATGAAACTGTTTAGCACGCTTGCGATATGCAGCGCGCACATCCTTCTGCGGGATGTTCTTATCTACACCGAGAATCTTGTAATAATCTACAAATGCCATAGTATAATACCTCCTATTTTTATGATTTTTATAAGAATCCAACAAAAAGTATGCCGTAATTGCCAACTTTTTTGTAATTTTGCAGTTGAAACAAATAAATTCGAGAAAAAGTATGAAACAGTTATTCGCAGCGCTCCTCTTGGCGCTCACTTTTAATTCGCAGGCAATGGCACAGCAGCGCACCGTCAAACTCAGAGTGATTCAGACGAGTGATGTACATGGTTCTTTCTTCCCATACGATTTCATCAATCGCAAACCGAAGGCAGGAACCCTGGCACGCGTATCCTCTTATGTAAACGATCTGCGCAAGACCTATAAGGACAATGTCATCCTCCTGGAGAATGGCGATATCCTTCAGGGACAACCTACCTGCTATTTCTATAATTATGTCAACACCCAGGCTCGCAATGTGGCAGCTGATGTAGTCAACTATATGAAGTATGATGCCCAGGCTTTCGGTAATCACGATGTAGAGACTGGTCATGCGGTTTACGATAAGTGGATCAAGGAGTTAGACTGCCCGGTGCTGGGTGCCAACATCATTGATACCAAGACCGGTGAGCCTTATGTGAAGCCTTATATCATCCTGAACCGTGAGGGTGTGAAGATAGCCGTTCTCGGTATGTTGACACCAGCTATTCCCAACTGGTTGACAGAGAATCTCTGGAGCGGAATGAAGTTTGAGAATATGGTGACCAGTGCCCGTAAATGGATGAAGATTATCCAGGAGAAGGAGAAGCCGGATGTTGTTATCGGTGTCTTCCACAGCGGTAAGGATGGCGGTATTGTCACTCCTGAATATGAGGAGGATGCCTCCTTGCGGGTAGCAAAGGAGGTGCCAGGCTTCGACATGGTACTATTCGGACATGACCATACCCGCTGCAATGAGACGATCCTGAATGTGGAAGGTAAGCCTGTGGTGTGTCTCGACCCTGCCAATAATGCACTGAATGTGGCAGATGCCGAGGTGACCATTACCCTGGACAAGAAGAAGGTGAATGGCAAAAAACAGTATGTTGTGACAGACAAGAAGATAGTTGGCAGTCTGCCAGATGTGACAAAATGTCCTATTGATGAGGATTTCATGAAGGCATTCGAGCCTCAGATTGCAGAAATCAACAAGTTTGTCAGCAAGCAGATCGGAATTTTCAAGAATACCATTCACAGCCGCGAGTCTTTCTTCGGCAGTTGCGCCTTCAATGATTTCATCCTCAACCTGCAGCTTCAGATTACGAATGCCGATATTGCCTTCAATGCGCCCCTCCAGTTTAATTCCACCATTAATGCGGGACCTATCTATGTTGGTGACATGTTCAATCTCTATAAATATGAGAACCAGCTCTATGTGATGCGCCTTACAGGTGAGGAGATCCGCAAGCATCTGGAGATGAGCTATGACCTCTGGGTGAATACGATGAAGAGTCCTGATGACCATCTGCTCCTGCTCGATACCCAGACTAAGGGCGATCAGCAGCGTCTGGGCTTCAAGAACCTCTCCTTCAACTTCGACAGTGCTGCCGGTATTGATTATGAGGTGGATGTTACCAAACCAAACGGCGAGAAGGTGAAGATTCTGCGTATGAGCAATGGCCAGCCTTTCGATGAAAAGAAATGGTATAAGGTGGCAGTGAACAGTTATCGTGGCAATGGTGGCGGCGAGCTCCTTACCCGTGGTGCCGGTATTCCAAAGGATAGTCTGGATAGCAGAATCATCTATCGCAGCGAGCGCGACCAGCGTTACTATCTGATGGAGGCCATCGAAAAGATGGGAACCGTAGATGCCAAGCCAAACAACAACTGGAAGTTTGTGCCGGAAGCATGGACCAAGCCTGCAGCCCAGCGTGACTATGAGTTGCTTTTCGGAAAAAAGCAATAGCCCACTAGTCCCCAAAAACCGCCGGGAACTACCCGTCAAAGCATATCATAAAGTTCAAAGTTCAATATTCAAAGTTCAAAGTAAAGAATGAAGTATTGGTTTATATTTTGCAAGACAGATATCTTGCTCGAGAAGAGAGAAGACGGAACCTATACGATTCCATGTAGTGAGGAAAGTCCGGTAGCAACCAAGCCTTGGACCCATATCCTCAACATCACACCGATGAATGACGGTACGGAAGTGAAGACTTTCACCATTCCTGAGCCCGTAACCGACAATCCGAAATATGAGATGTGCGGTTTGCGTCCTAGCTTTTACAAGCTCTCCCCAGAGTTGTATCAGAAAGCGGGAAAATGTCAGGAGCTGAACTATTGGGATATGAACACCCAGTTTTGCGGGGTATGCGGTTCACCGATGAAGATGTCAACGGATATCAGTAAGAAGTGTACCGAGTGTGGCAAGTCTGTCTGGCCCTCTCTCGCTACAGCCATCATCGTTCTTATCAAGAAGGGCGATCAGGTGCTGCTGGTTCATGCCCGCAACTTCAAGGGTAACTTCGATTCCTTGGTAGCCGGTTTTGTGGAAACAGGTGAAAGTCTGGAGGAAGCTGTTCATCGTGAGGTGATGGAAGAAACCGGTCTGACCATCAAGAACCTCAAGTATTTCGGTTCCCAGCCATGGCCGTACCCAAGTGGCTTGATGGTAGGATATACGGCCGAATATGTAGATGGTGAGATTCATCTTCAGAAGGAAGAGCTTTCCCGCGGCAAATGGTTCAGCAAGGACAATCTCCCTGTTCTGCCGGAGAAATTGTCGATTGCCCGCAAACTCATTGATGCCTGGTTGGAGAATAGAATATAAACTTCCCTAACTTCACTTAACTTCTCCACATGCGAAAGATCAGTATAGGGTAGAATCTTGAAATTAAGAAATACAGAAGAGATGAAAGAAAAACTTTGGAATGCGAATTACATCAAGGTGATGACCACCAACTTTCTGCTCTACTTTGCCTTCTATCTCCTTACCCCACTCCTACCACTCTATCTGAGTGAAACTTTCGGGGCTACGAAGGATGTGATAGGCATTGTTCTGAGCGGATATACGGTGGCGGCACTCATCATCCGTCCGTTTAGCGGATATGTGGTGGATGGATTTTCCCGTAAGAAAGTGCTGATGATCTGTCTGACGGCTTTTGCCATCTTCTTTGCAGGATACATAGCAGCCAGTACCATCCTGATGTTTGCCATCTGCCGAACCCTGCATGGTGGACCTTTCGGAGCGGTAACTGTTGCCAACAGTACCTGTGCCATCGATGTCTTGCCAGCGAGCAGACGCAATGAGGGTATCGGTCTTTATGGATTGAGCAACAACTTCGCCATGGCGATAGCCCCTTCCATAGGTATCTATCTGCACAATCTGGTGGGTAGCTATATGGTACTTTTCTGGATAGCCTTTGTGGTAGCCATTGCTTCTGTAGTGATAGCAGGAACGGTGAAACTCCCAGAGAAGGAAATCATCAGAAACAAGGAGAAGCTCTCGCTCGACCGCTTCTTCCTGACCCGCGCCTGGCTGTTGGCCATCAACATCTGCATGTTTGGTTTCTGCTGGGGTGTATTGAGCAACTATCTCGCCATTTACAGTAAGGAGGAATTAGGCATTACCGGAGGAACGGGTACCTATTTTGCAATCCTCTCTATGGGATTGTTCATGAGCAGATTGCAAGGCAGAAAGGCTTTGAGTCAGGGTAAGCTGACCCAGAATGCTGCCGAAGGAATGCTGATATCGCTCGTTGGTTTTACGATATTCGTAGCCATCAAGCATCCGATAGCCTACTATCTTTCAGCTGCATTGATAGGATTGGGAAATGGTCACCTGTATCCAGCCTTCCTGAATATGTTTATCAATGTAGCCCGCCACGACCAGCGTGGAACGGCTAACAGCAGTATCCTGACCGGTTGGGACCTGGGATTCGGAATCGGTTGTCTTCTGGGTGGTGTTGTAGCCGAGCATTTCGGTTATAGTGGTGCCTTCTGGATGGTAGTGGTCGAAAATGCCGCCGCAGTGGTATTGTTCTTTGCTGCCTCCCGGGCATTCTTTGAAAAAAGAAGACGAAACGATTAGTAAAGGAATAAAAAAGTATAAGTTTTTTCCAGGTAAAAGTTTAGCTTCCATCAAGGGCTAAACTTTTACCCTTAAGGCTAGAAATATTTTCCCTTAAGGGAAATTATATTTTTCCTTAAGGATAAATCTTTTTTTCCTTAAGGGTAGTTTACTGCTGGTTTTAAACCGGTATAGAAGTCCAATTAAAGAAAAAGAGCATTCGTAAGGATTGTGGAAACAAACCCTTTCGAATGCTCTTTGCAATTTTCTTACATGCAGTTCTCTCTTAGAATGGGAGATCATCTGCGCTGCCACCTGCTGCTGGAGCTGCTGGCTGAGCTGGAGGGAATGGAGCAGTTGCACCCTGAGCAGGAGCTGGAGCTGCCTGAGGAGCTGCACTTACTGGAGGGAATGGAGAACCAACAGGCTGCATGCCACCCTGCATGGCAGCAACAGCATTAGGATCTACACGCTGCACATTCCAAGCGCGGACACTGTTGAACCAACGACCATTATATTCGTGTGCATCCAAATCAAAAGAAACCAAAAGTTCCTCACCACTCTGGATGTTGAACTGAGCAAGACGGTCTGCTCCGAAAACATCGAAGCAAAGCTTCTTTGGATACTGCTCGTGAGTTTCGATAACGAACGACTGAGCCTTCCACTCACCTCTTGCAGAAACGCCGCTTCTTTCAGGTAAAACGGCAATTACCTTTCCTTGTAATTCCATATTATTATTTTAAAAATTGTTTCAATCCTTCGCCTGCCGAGCCCCATTTTCTTCGAGAATCAAAAGATGTATGAAGAGGCTCAAAAACGAGTGAATCTATCTGTTATTTTTCTTTCTGACTGCGAAATTACTAAAAATAGTTTTAAAACAAAAACATTTCTTCGATTATTTTTGTCTATCCCCAATATTTTTTGTATTTTTGTGCTCATAATTGCGCAAATGCCCCAATTTGCCCGTCAAGTAAGGAGCATCAGCAATGAAAATGAGATAAGTAATATAGAAAATTAATAATATAAAATAACGACTCATGAGATTTACAGTTTCAAGTTCAGCATTGAACAGCAAGCTCAATATGCTTGCTAAGGTGATTGGCAGCAAGAATTCTCTGCCTATCCTTGACAATTTCCTGTTTCAAGTTGCCAACGGCGAGATGACCATCACCGCAAGCGACAGTGACAACATCATCAAGAGTACCATCGCTCTCACTGACTGCGATGGCGAAGGCGAGTTCTGCGTTGCCAACCGCGTCATCCTGGATGCATTGAAGGAGTTGCCTGAGCAGCCTCTCAGCTTCGATGTAGATACAGATAGTTATGCCATTAAGATTGTATATCAGAATGGTCTCTATAATTTCACAGGCTTGAATGCTGAAGACTATCCTCCAACACAGGATATGGGTGATGCCTGCACTACCCTCGTCTTGCCAGCACAGGTGCTGATCGACAATATCAACCGTTCTCTCTTTGCAACAGCTAGCGATGAGCTGCGCCCAGTAATGAATGGTATCTATTTCGACCTTACTCCCGAATCGCTTGCCATCGTAGCAAGTGATGGCCATAAGTTGGTAAGAAGTAAGAACTTCACTGTCAAGAGTGAGACTCCTTCTTCATTCAACCTGCCAAAGAAGCCAGCATCATTGCTGAAGAACATTCTGAGCAAGGATGATGAGGCAACCATCAAGTTTGATGCACGCAGAGCTGAGATTCAGTTTAGCGATGGCGTATTGAAATGCCGCCTCATTGATGGTCGCTATCCTAATTACAACTCAGTGATTCCTGCCAACAACCCATGTGAGATAACCGTAGATCGCAAGGGCTTGCAGAGTGCATTGCGCCGTGTTTTGCCATTTGCCAGCGAGAGCAGCCAGCTGATCCGTTTCCATATCGAGAGCGGCCGTTTCGAGGTTTCTTCAGAAGACATCGACTTTTCTACTTCTGCCAAGGAAGTATTGGCTTGCGAATATAGCGGTTCCAGCATCAGCATCGGTTTCAAGGGTAGCAGCTTGATGGAAATCCTGGGTAATCTGAACAGCGATCAGGTTGTCTTCCACTTGGCTGATCCTAGCCGTGCCGGTATCATTGTACCAGCTGAGCAGCCAGAAAACGAAGACATCCTCATGCTCATCATGCCAATGCTCCTTAACGAATAAGGAGCTTGGTTCATCTAAACACCCCTTCCCTATCAGTAATATATAGTAATAAATACTAGAAGTAATGAAATTAAATCTTACTAAGCCTCTGATCGTGTTCGACCTAGAGACTACTGGTCTTGACATGGTGAAAGACAGAATCATCCAGATCTCCTATATCAAGGTGTATCCAGATGGAACAGAGGTACGTAAAAACCAGTTTATCAATCCAGGGAAGCCAATCCCTGAAGAGGTGGTTGCTCTTACAGGTATCAGCAATGATGATGTAAAGGATGCACCAACCTTCAAGCAGTTGGCGGCTACCTTCAACCAGGAGTTCTCCGGTTGTGATTTTGCTGGCTATAACTCCAATCATTTCGATGTACCTATGCTTGCAGAGGAATTCCTGCGTGCCGGCATCGATTTCGATTTCTCTAAGTGTCGCCTCATTGATGCCCAGAACATCTTTATGAAGATGGAGCGTCGTAATCTGGCTGCTGCATACAAGTTCTATTGCGGTAGAAAGATGGAGGAAGACTTCGAGGCACACCGCGCCGACCAGGATACCGAGGCTACCTATTGCGTACTGAAAGGCGAGCTGGACCGTTATGCCCCTGGTGTTCAGGAGGAAGCCGACCGTGTACTCAATAATGACATGGACGAGCTTGCGGAGTTCTCCAAGCGCAACGACAATGTAGATTTTGCCGGACGCATAGTCTGGCAGGAGTTGAAGGATGCCGACGGCAATGTGATACTCGACGAAAAGGGCAATCCTCGCAAGCACGAGGTATTCAACTTCGGCAAATACAAAGGATGGGATGTGGCAGAGATCCTGACCAAGGATCCTGGTTACTTCACCTGGGTATTGGGAAGCGATTTCACCAACAATACCAAGCAGGTACTCACCCGTATCCGTCTGCGCGAGTTCAACAAGAGAATGGGAAAATAATATGTTAAAAGGAAAGAAAATCGTATTGGGCATTACGGGGTCCATTGCAGCCTACAAGTCATGTCTTATCATCCGTGGTCTCATCAAGAAGGGAGCTGAGGTACAGGTGGTCATTACGCCTGCCGGTAAGGAGTTCATTACCCCTATCACCCTCTCGGCGCTGACCCACAAGCCGGTGGTAAGCGAGTTCTTCTCACAGCGTGATGGTACCTGGAATTCGCACGTGGATCTCGGTCTCTGGGCGGATGCGATGGTCATTGCACCATGTACTGCATCTACCATGGGCAAGATGGCGCATGGTATTGCAGACAATATGCTCATCACCACCTATCTCTCCATGAAGGCACCAGTCTTCATTGCTCCTGCCATGGACCTTGATATGTACAAGCATCCTTCTACCCAGGCTAACATGAAAACCCTTCTCGGCTATGGTAACCATATCATCGAACCGGAAGTGGGATTCCTTGCTTCTGGATTAGAGGGAAAGGGACGCATGGAGGAACCGGATGTCATCGTGAATTACCTGGATAGATATTTCAAGATGATGGAGAATGCCGATGAGGTTGCTGATGTAGAATCGGAGAACCAGAAGAATACGGAGAAAGACCTCTGCGGTAAGAAGGTGATGATTACAGCTGGACCAACCTATGAGAAGATTGACCCAGTGCGTTTCATCGGCAATTATTCTTCAGGAAAGATGGGATTCGCACTTGCCGAAGAATGTCTTCGCCGTGGTGCGGATGTTACTTTGGTGGCAGGTCCTGTTTCATTGGACTGTAGTCCTGCTATCCACCGTATCAATGTGGAGAGCTGTGAGGAGATGTATCAGGCAGCCACAGCAGCCTTTGCTTCATCTGATGCAGCCATTCTCTGTGCAGCCGTAGCAGACTTCCGTCCTGCCAATGTAGCTGATAAGAAAATCAAGCGCGAAAAGGATGACCTGGAGCTGACACTGGTGCCTACCCATGACATCGCAGCTGCTTTGGGACAGATGAAACAAAAGAATCAGCGAATCGTAGCTTTCGCCCTGGAAACCAACGATGAAGAGAGTAATGCACAGAAGAAGAGAGTGAAGAAAAACGCCGACTTCATCGTGCTCAACTCTACACGTAATCCGGGCACTACTTTCCGTACTGACGACAATCAGATTACCATCATCTCAGAAAAGGGAAAGAAAGAATATGAAAAGAAACCGAAGACTGAGGTGGCTCACGACATCATTGACGAGCTGGCTCTCCTGTTTTAGTCCGGTATCTTTAGCTGCTGGTCTCCTGTGCTGCAGTCCTTCTACGATTTCAGCACAGGAGCTGCAAGCTAAGATTACCATCAACCATGCCCAGATCTCGGGTACGGAAAAAGGCGTATTCGACAATCTGCAACAGACCTTGCAGCAATTCGTCAACAATCGCCAATGGACTCATCTTCAGTTTCAGAAGAACGAACGCATCATCTGCAACTTCAATATCACCGTCACCAAGTATGACAGAGACCAGAATCTCTTTACCTGCAAGGCGCTGATACAGGCCAATCGCCCCGTCTTCAATTCGGCATACACCTCCACCTTATATAATAATGTGGACGATAACTTCACGTTTCGTTTTGCCGAATACGACCAGTTGGAGTTCAATGAGCAGCAGATAGACAATCAGCTTACGGCTCTCTTTGCCTATTATGCATATCTTATCATCGGCATCAATCTGGATAGTTTTGCCCCCAAAGGCGGTGAAGACATTCTGCAGCGCTGCATGAATCTGACAAACAATGCCCAGAATCTGGATTATCCCGGATGGAAGGCTTTCTCTGATGACCGAAACCGATATGCCATCATCTCAGACTATCTGGATGGAGCGTTGGAACCCTTCAGACAGTTGCAGTATGACTACTATCGGAAAGGACTCGACGAGATGGCAAATAATGCGGAAAGAGGTCGTACCGAGATAACCGCCGCCCTGGAAACAGGACTGAAGAAGGCGAAGGAAAATCGCCCACTCAGTTTGTTGCCACAGATATGGACCGACTTCAAGAAGGATGAACTTGCCAACATCTATCGCGGCAAAGGAACCCAAAAGGAAAAGGAGAGCATCTATGAACTCCTCTTCTCCATCAATCCTTCACAGAATAAATATTGGGATCAGATCAAGGAATAATCTTTCATGAATCATCTGTCTGGATAGATTTTTCAGGTTGGATTCTTCATGAGATCATCTTCCAGAACAGAAGCTTCTGATAATCAGAATCAGCTTTCCCTTTATATCTTTATCAAAAAGTAGAATAAATATGCTCAAGCAATTATATATCAAGAACTTCACGCTCATCGACGAGCAGAATATCTCTCTCTATCCTGGCTTCTCCGTCATCACGGGTGAGACAGGAGCAGGAAAGAGTATCATCCTCGGTGCCATCGGACTGCTTCTGGGTAACCGTGCCGACAGCAAGGCGATCAAGGCAGGAAGAGACCGTTGCGTGATAGAGGCTCACTTCGATCTCTCCAGATATGGTATGCAGAAATTCTTCGATGATAACGACATCGACTATGATGCCGATGATACGATCATCCGAAGAGAGTTGACTGCAGCCGGCAAGAGCCGTGCCTTCATCAATGACACCCCGGTGCCTCTCACCCGTATGAGAGAATTGGGAGAGCAACTCGTGGATATCCATTCGCAGCACCAGAATCTTCTTCTGCAGAAAGAAGACTTCCAGTTGAATGTGGTGGATATCATCGCTCAGGATACCGACCAGCTCAAGGTTTACCAAAAGGAGTATTATGCCTATCGCAAAGCCAAGGAACTTCTGGAAGAACTGAAAGCCGAGATTGCCAAGAACCGTGAGAACGAGGAGTTTATGCGCTTCCAGCATAAAGAGCTGGATGATGCAAATCTGCAGGAAGGCGAATTGGAACAGCTGGAACAGGAAGCAGAAACCCTGAGCCATTCGGAGGACATCAAGACCGCTCTCTTCGAAGCAGACAATGCGCTTTCGGGAGACGACGACAGCATACTTGACAAACTGAAGAACGCCACTCATCAACTGGAAAATATATGTGATGTCTATCCAAGCATGGCTGATGTGGCTGGCAGAATGCAGAGCAGCTATATTGAACTGAAGGACATCGCGCAGGAAATCAGCAGTAGTGTAGATCACGTGGAATTCGATCCCAACCGACTGGATGCCATCAATACCCGTCTGGACAAGCTCTACACCCTGCAGCAGAAGTTCCATGTGGAAACGGTGACTGAACTCATTGCTACCCGTGACCGCATCGCAGAACAGCTTGCACATATCGATAATGGCGATGAAGACATCGAAGAGAAGGAAAAAGAAGTTGCAGCTCTCCTTGCCAAGGCTGAAAAGCAAGCTACCCTACTCACTTCTATCCGTCAGAAATCAGCAAAGGCCATCGAAAAAGAGATGAAGGGCAGACTCATCCCGCTGGGCATTCCGAATGTGAGATTCGAGATTGCCTTCGCAGATAAACCACTGTCAGGAAATGGTGCCGATAAGGTCAGCTTCCTCTTCAGTGCCAACAAGAGTACCCAGCTACAGCCTGTCAGTCAGGTTGCTTCGGGTGGTGAGATTGCCCGTGTAATGCTCTCGCTGAAGGCAATGATCAGTGGAGCCGTGAAGTTGCCAACTATCATCTTTGATGAAATTGATACCGGTGTAAGCGGTAAGATAGCAGAAAAGATGGCAGATATCATGGAAGAGATGGGACTCCAGAACCGACAGGTACTCTCTATCACTCACCTGCCACAGATAGCAGCCAAGGGTAGCCATCATTACAAGGTATTGAAGGAGGAAACCGAGAATGGAACCATCTCGCACATGAAAGAACTCAACAACCAGGAGCGCATTGAGGAAATTGCCCAGATGCTCAGTGGCAGTGACATCACGCAGGCAGCTCTTGCCAATGCCAAAGAATTATTGAGAATATGAAAAGAATAAATATGATCATGATGGGACTGATGCTGGGTGCATCATCCCTCTTCGCTCAGCCAGGCTCTGTACAGAAAGCCGCCAAGAGCGTATTTACACTCACCACCTTCAACAAGGATGGTAACATCATCTCTTCTACACAAGGTGTGTTTATTGATAACAAGGGAACGGCTATCGGTACCTTCAAACCGTTTATCGGTGCTGTAAAGGCTACCATCGTGGATGCCAGCGGAAAGTCGATGGACGTGGATGCTATCCTCGGTGCCGATGAACTTTACGATGTGGCTAAGTTCAGAGTATTGGGTAATACTACGGCTGCCAACATTGCAACGGCAGAATCACCTGCGGGCAGCAAGGTTTGGCTCGTTCCTTATTCTATCAAGAAATCACCTTTCCAGCAGGAGGATATCGCAAGCGTTGAGAAGTTTAAGGAAACTTACAATTACTACATCTTCTCCAACACCGTACCCGACAATGCAGTGGGTTGCCCATTCGTCAACAAAAGCGGTCAGGTGATTGGTATCATGCATAGCAATGGTCAGGTAACTGCCATTGACGCCAACTATGCCAAGGAGTTGAAGGTGACAGGTCTTTCCACACTGGATGCAGCCCTTCGCGAAACAGGCATCCGTACCGCTCTTCCTGATACCGAACAGGAGGCGATTACGATGATGACGCTCAACAAGTCTCAGGTGTCCCGCGACATCTATGCCAAGTATGCAGATGAGTTTATGACAAAGTTCCCTGCTTCAGCATTCGGCTATAAGGAAAAAGCAACTCTTCTTGTAGATAAGAACGAGTTTGCCGAGGCAGCCAAATGTATGGAAGATGGAATCAAGAAATCATCTGCCAAGGATGAAGCCCACTCCAATTATTCTGATGTCATCTATCAGAAACTGATCTATAAGGGTGATTCTGCCTATACAGCCTGGACTTACGACAAGGCGATAGAAGAGGCACAGAAGGCATACGCCATCAATGCTAATCCTGTGTATCAGCATCAGGAGGCACGCATCATCTTTACCAAGGGTAATTATCAGAAGGCATACGATATGTTCATCGCCCTGACCAAGACTTCGGTCAAGAATCCGGAAATCTTCCTGGAAGCTGCTCAGGCTAAGATTCAGCTCAAGGCTCCAGCTACAGAGATCAAGGTCTTGCTGGACAGTGCAGTCAATGAGGCTAAGAACTCGGGCACCATGGCAGGTCCTTACTATCTGGCTCGTGGTGATTTCCAGGCAGAACAGGGTGAGTATCGCAATGCCATAGCTGACTACAATATGTATGATTCGATTGTCCGTCCTGTTAATCCTGCATTTTTCTATGCAAGATACAAGGCTGAGACCAAGTTGCGCATGTGGCAGCCAGCGCTGATAGATATTGCCCGTACCTGCTACCTCGCTCCAAACGAGCCTACCTATTTTGCAGAATGGGCTAGTCTTGACTTGCGTGTGAAGCGATATGCAGAAGGCATCAGTGCAGCCAAGCATTGCATAGAGATTGCTCCAGAATATGCTGATGGCTATCTCCTCCTCGGTTTGCTCCAGATGGAGAACAAGCAGAAGGAAGAGGCTCGCAAGAACCTGGAAAAAGCAAAGGAACTGGGAGATACCCGTGCTGAGGGTTATCTCAAGAAACTGAAATAATCAGATTAATTGAAATAACCAGATTAATTGAAATAACAAAATTGAAGGTGGTAATAATTGCACTTTCAAACGCCCTGAAAGGGCAAAAGCTCATAGGAGGGTGTGTCAAAAGTCCAAGACACACCCTCTTCTTCGTTTCTTCAATAACGCAAGCCCGCTAGGCGTCTCGGAGAATTTGAACACCGCCCCCGCTAGGTGTCTCGCCGGATTTGCAATCCGGCGTTAAAAAATGTCCTAACCTATTTAGGCTCTGCGGATTTGCAATCCGCAGCAAAGAAGTATGCTTTTCCTTTTGTTGGGGGATTACAAATCCCCCAGTTTTAATAGGTCGAACCTTTTTTACGGCGGATTGCAAATCCGCCGGGACGCCTAGCGGGATTCATACATCCCCAGGGCGTTGCCCTGGGCTAGGAGCTTTTGGGCCTTCAGCCCGTTCCTGAGCCACAAGCGAAAGTTCTATAAAACAAAAAGTGGATTAACCTTTCGATTAATCCACTTTTGTGATTCCGTTGGGGTTCGAACCCAAGACCCACAGCTTAGAAGGCTGTTGCTCTAATCCAACTGAGCTACGGAACCAACACTGCTATTTTTCATTAGCGAGTGCAAAGGTAATACTTTTTTGCGAAACTACCAAATTTTCCTGCATCTTTTTTACAATAAAACCGAATATTATGCAACTTTTCACCTTCTATGAATTGAAAAGCGCATAATATTCGGTATTCCTCATTCTTTTATGCATCAAAAAGAACGAATATCATTTTCTACTTATTATTCAGTTATCAGTGTAAACTCTGAACCCGAAGCATAATCCTGACCATTCTGCTCATTCAATGCACGCAGACGGAAGTAGCGAGCCTTGACAGGCTTGTTCAACATCACCTTCTGCAGCTTGGCAGTCTTCTCAAAATGACCCTTCAGGATTGGCTCACCCCAAGTCTTGTTGTCGTTGCTGACGTAGATTTCATAATCCTTGATGCAACCATTCAAAGAACCATCCTGGCGTGCCAGATAAGTAAAGCCCTTGATGACCTTCTGCTTGCCAGCATCGAAGTCAACCCAGTGAGGATACTTCGCCAATGTAATGGAATACATCGTATGCCAGAAGGTAGAAGGATCGCCATCTACCAAGTAGGCAGCATCACCCTCGTCTGGCTCCTGGCTGGAAGCAAAGGCAATCTGAAGACCGGATGTCTGCTGATTCTGCTGCATCTTCTTCATAACCTCCTTCACCATCTCACGACCGGTAGCTGAAACCTTCACGATATTTCCAAGCTCTGACTTCACCGCTGGACGGATGATGAATCCGAATGTGGTAGGAGTACTGCGTACCTGATCAGGCGTCAAAGGACCACCCTGTCCACAGCTGGCACCGCCCAATCCTGTAACCTTTGCATCGAGGTGCAAGTGAGTACCGCTGCTCTTTGGCAACTGATATGGATGTGCTGCCAAAGTCAACTCCTGCTGACTCCAAGGCAATGCTGAGGCAGACATAGTACTGTCAGAGATGAATACTACACCCTGCTGGCTGTCGTTGGTAACGGCGCACCAACGAACCTCCTCTCGGTTGCCCTGTGCCTGTGGCTTAGGAAGCATGATGCCCTGCTCTGCTACCGGACTGTGGTACCAACCGATAAACTGGCTGGTCTTGCGGTCGTTGTAGTTGTTGACAGGTCCGCGTCCATAATAATCATACTGGTTCAACTCGCTTGGCAATACCATAGAATAGCCGATACGAGGCAAGATGACCTTAGAACGATTAGCACCGATGGCACTCTGCATCTCGATAGAACCATCCTTATAGATAGTATAGATCTGGCGTGAAGTGAACTTCAGGTCAGCATCTGTCAAGGCATGCTTGTTCTTCTCGAAGTTATAGCAAGACTCTGGGTCACGGTCGCGGTTGCTGTAATTCACATCGCATCCCTCCTTACCCTGACTCTCTACCGTAAAGTCGAGCTGGTAAGTACCATCCTTCTTGGCAGTATAGTTCCAGTTCTTCACTACATGCTGCAGGTCGTACAGACCATTCTTGAACCATGCATTGTGGTATCCGATGCCGGCATCGTTGTCTGTAGGAGCACGATAAGCATCGAGTTTAGGACCATTGCCATCCTTGATGATATCCTGGCTGCCATACTTCAAGCTATAGATAGCACCGGTATTCAGGTCGAATGCCACCTGGAAGTTGCCGCCATGGATGTTGGCACGCTTAGCCGCCTTATCTACCGAAAGCTTCATCGCCTTACCGTTCTTGGCAACAGTAGCGATAGAAGGAGCAGCAACATCAGCGCCCTTCACTCTCAACTGCTCTTCCATCTGAGGATAACCCTTGGCAGCCCAAGGCATATCCTTGCCCAGAAGGAACTGAACAGTTACGAAGTACTCGCTCTTTGGATCGAGGCTTGCATAATCGTATGGCAAGGTATAGAAGCCCTTTTCGCGAGGACCCACGATATTCTTGGCACCCTGCAATGGCTGATTCTTTGAAATGCAGACGCCATCCTTATAGAGAGACCATACAATCTGGTAATTCTTGAGAGGCTCGAAGTAGTTCTTGTTGAAGATTTCAATCTGTCCCTGCTTCATATCCACAGCCTTCACGCCTACATTCTGATAAACCTTCTTTACCTCATAGTACTGAGCCTTAGGTGAGAAGTCTGGACGAACGATACCATTCATACAGAACATACCATCGTTTGGCTTGTTGTCCTTACCGAAGTCACCACCGTATGCCCAGTAGGTCTTGCCGGTTACAGGATCCTGCTTGTCAAGAGCCTGGTCAACCCAGTCCCAGATAGCTCCACCCATGAAGAAGTTGGTGCTCTCGATGGCATCCCAGTAATCTATCAGGTTACCGCAGGCATTACCCATAGAGTGAGCATACTCAGAGATATGGAACGGATACTTCAGCTTGTACTTGCCCTGTACGGCACCCTGAACCCAGGCGATAGAAGGATACTGGTTAGAACCCATATCCACGATATCATTGTTGCGCTCATACTGAACTGGGCGGCTGGTATCGTAAGCCTTGATGGCATTATAGCAATCTACGAAAGTCTTGCCAGGTCCAGCCTCGTTACCCAAACTCCAGATTACTACAGAAGGATGATTCACGGTAGCGTGTACCATCTCCATGTTTCTGGCGATATGAGCGTTGCGGAACTCAGGTACATGAGAAAGACTCTGCTTGCCATAGTAGTACTCATGGCTCTCGAGGTTAGCTTCATCCTCCAGATAGATACCATACTTATCGCAGAGATAATACCAGTAAGGTGCATCAGGATAGTGGCAGTTGCGCACATGGTTGATATTGCCACGCTTCATCAGGAAGATTTCGTTCTCCATCTGCTCACGGGTAGCAGTATGACCTAACAGTGTATTGTTCTCATGACGGTTGACACCCTTCAGCTTGATAGGCTGTCCGTTGAGATAGTAATATCTTCCAGCCAATCCGAACTCATCCTTCTCGGCAGGAGTCTCCTTGATTTCCACCTTTCTGAAGCCCACGATGGTAGAGAAGGTCTGAACCGTTCTGCCCTTGGCATCCTTCAGTTCTCCTACCAATGTATAACGGTAAGGAGCTTCTGCACTCCAGAGCTTCACCTTGTTGGCAGCATCGAGCGTAGTCTCCAGAACAATCTCGCCCTTGGAATTCAGTTTTCCTACGAGAGGAGTAGAAGCTGTAACGCCTTCCATCAGATCATTGTCGTCGGAATAGAGACGGTTGGCATAGAGTGAATACTGCAAGGTATAACCCTTGATTGCCTTCTTGGAAAGGTTCTGCAACTGGGCCGTGATATGCAAGGTGGCATGGCTGTAGGTTTCATCCAAGTCAGGAATAGCCTTGATGTCTCTTACCTGAACCTGTGGTTTGGCAACCAGAGCCACGGTGCGGAAGATACCAGGCAAGCGGAACATATCCTGACTCTCCAGGAAAGAACCGTCTGAATGGCGATAAACCTCTACTGCTACAGTATTCTCCTCACCCTCCTTATTAAGATAAGGTGTAATGTCGAATTCTGCCAGGTTGCGTGAGTTCTTGGAGAATCCCACATACTTGCCATTTATATATAGGTAGAAGAATGAATCTACACCATCGAAGTTGAGATAGATCTGCTGTCCCTTCCAGTCTGCAGGAACGGAGAAGGTTCTGCGATAAGAACCCACCTCATTGCGGTTGCGATAGGTCATCCAGTTGGTAGGAGGTGTACGCATCACTCCACCCTTCCAGTCGTTCATCGGCTGCCAGGAGTGCTGGAAGATGACACGCTGGTTAGAATAGAGCGGATCTCCATACTTGTTGTTTCCATCTTTCTGCAGTCCAGCCAAATTCCAGTTCATAGGCACCTTGATGTCGTCCCACTGAGAGACATCATAGTCTGTACGGTAGAAATCCTTAGGACGCTCATCAGGATTTGGAGCCCAATGGAACTTCCATAATCCATCGAGAGATTTCCAGTAAGAACTGTTCTCCGGTAAAACCTTTCTCGCCTCTTCGATATTGCGGAACGAGAAGAACCAGGCATGTGGCTGCTGCTTGTTGACAGCTACGGAATCAGGACTTTGCCACTCCCATCCCGTAGGCGCAGCCTGCTGATTGTAGAAGTAGCCTCCTAAAGTACCATCTGCCCATGCCGATGAGCAAATGAGTCCGGTTAAAAGTAATAAATAAGTTTTCTTCATAAGTTGATGTTATTGTTTCTAATTATTTCCTTTGCAAAGTTACGCTTTTATTTTGAAAAGGCAAAATAGTAGAAGGGAAAAAGCGAGAAAATACCCGATTTTTTGAGATAAGCCTTTAAACTTTGCCCTACCCGATGATTTTTTGCACGAAAAACTTGGCAGAATCACAGAAAAGCTGTATCTTTGTCGCATATAAACAATCGTATGACAATATAGATATACTAAATATATTATTAATTAATAAATTCAATCTTAAACAAAGACATTTATGGTAAACAGATTCATTCTTAATGAAGTTTCCTATTTCGGTCCAGGTGCCCGCAAGGAGCTTCCTACAGTAATCGCTAGTCGTGGTTGGAAAAAAGCTTTGGTTGTAACAGACAAGGGCTTGATGAAATTTGGCGTTGCCAAGATGGTACTCGACGTATTGGACGAGGCTAACATCGCTTACGAGGTATTTGATGACGTAAAGCCAAACCCAACAGTTTCCAATGTTACTGCAGGTATTGAGGCTTGCAAGAATGCTGAGGCAGACTTCATCATCGCTATCGGTGGTGGCAGTTCTATGGATACCGCAAAGGGTATCGGCGTGGTTGTTACTAACCCAGAGTTTGCCGACATCGTTTCTCTGGAGGGAGTTGCACCTACCAAGAACAAGTGCTTGCCTATCGTAGCTCTTCCTACAACAGCAGGTACCGCAGCAGAGACCACCATTAACTATGTGATTATCGACGAGCAGCGTCAGCAGAAGATGGTATGCGTAGATCCTAACGATATTCCTGCCGTTGCTATCGTAGATGCTGAGCTGATGTATTCTTTGCCAAAGGGTCTCACCGCAGCTACCGGTATGGATGCGATGACTCACGCTATTGAAGGTTTGATTACCAAGGCAGCTTGGGAGATGAGTGACATGTTCGAGCTCAAGGCTATCGAGATGATTCATAAGTACCTGCCTATCGCAGTGAATGACCCTACCAATCCTGAGGGTCGCAACGGTATGGCTGTAGCTCAGTATATTGCCGGAATGGCATTCTCTAATGTTGGTTTGGGCGTTGACCATGGTATGGCTCACCCAATGAGTGCCCTTCATGATGTTCCTCACGGAGTAGCTTGTGCCATCCTGCTTCCTACCGTGATGCGTTTCAATATGGAGGTAAGTGTTCCTAAATATGTACAGATTGCCAAGGTTGTTGGTGTTTACAAGGATGGTATGACCGACCAGGAGGCAGCAGAGGCAGCATGCAATGCTATCGAGGAGTTGTCTAAGTTGGTAGGTATCCCACAGCATCTCAGCGAATTGGGCATCACAGAGGCTGACATCCCTGCCCTTGCCGAGCAGGCATTCACCGATGTATGTACTCCAGGTAACCCTCGCGAGGTTTCTAAGGAGGATATCATCGCCTTGTATCACAAGATCTTGTAATATCGACTAAAGATACAATCATACTTTAATGTTTTTAATTTAATCGCCTTGAAAGGAACAAGCATAAATGATGCTTCACCTTTCAGGGCGATTTTTTTATTCATTTAATCTCTCAACTTAGGCGCAAAGACGTTACAGAGAGGTTGCCATAACAGTACTGACAATGCGTAAAGCGGCTTGTAGCGCTTATTGCCTCACTATGGCACAACATTGCCCCTTACCAGGGCAATAACCTGCCATTGCCAGGCACAAAACGATACGTCGGGAGCTGGTAAAAACAGCCACTCTCTTTTTTACTCTTCACCCTTCACCAAATCGGCTGAAACCCCGATAAACACTGTGGTTGCGAGAGGTGAAGAGTTACGCACCACTCTTCACCACTCTTCACCTTATCACAAAGTCCTGACATCATTGGAGACTGAAGCTGGTCATCATTGATGAACGAAGGATTACTTAACAAAGAGAAAACTCTCCCAAAAATATTGAGGGTGAAAGGTGGTGAAGAGCGGCGCTAACTCTTCACCCGCACAAATACCTTATATCCAAATACTTATGCCATTTTTGTGAAGAGTGAAGAGTGTTTTTGAAAGTGGCTTACTATTACGGCGGATTTCAAATCCGCTGGGACGCCTGGCGGGGGGCAAATTAGCCATAAATGCGGAGCCGCTTACTTTTAATTTCTTTTCCTTCATATAAATCTGATAAAATTTCTTCTTTAGTCATACAACTCCTTTTTTTAAAATTTGCTTTCAAAATACCGAATATCACTGATGAACTACGAATTGTTTTTTAGAATTTAGTGAAGTATAGCCTCAACATCTTAGAGCGGAGCATCATTTTATCGCCCTTGAGCTTCTCTTTGTAGAAAGCTTCTCGCAGATTGTTGATGCCGTAGCTTCTGATGCTGTCATTCACAACAGTTGCAGGAATATCTCCACCATTTTCTCCATGATCCTGATGCCAGTTGTTCTTGTAGGGCGAATGCAGAATCAGACTGTCACCTTTCTGTTCGAATCGGAAATAATAGCCACGGAAGCTGTACATATTCGTGGGGGTAATACTGGCACAAGATATCAGCTTATGCTGAACTCCCCAGAATACACGTTCCTTGGAAAGGTCGAGATAGTTGCCCGTAGCCAACGTATCTACCCGTTCCAGATGCCAGAATCCATCAAGATCTCCATTATCGCTCGTCTCGATGGTACAGGAATTCACTACCAAACAGATAGCTGCTATCAAATATATAATTCTTTTCATGATCTTTTCTCTTTCATAAAGTTAGAACTTGACGACACCTTGTCTTGTCAGGGTAATCTGGAAACCTCTATTGTGTCCCAGCATCTCTGTACTGCCGAAATCCATACCGTAAGCGGCCTTTACCGTATATCTTCTCAAGAAGTGGTAGCTGCCTTCTGCCATGAAGCTTACATTATGATGCTTCTTGGTAAATGGCAGGACATAGGTTCCCCATCCCTTCTGATAGGAGGCGAGTACACGATAGCCGAATTTATCGGAAGGCTGACCATCGAATCCCAGGTGATAGGCGATGAAACGGTTATCCTTCACCTCAATCTTTCCATCTGTATTATAGATTGGTGAACGATAGAGCGGATTACCCATTACCTGTCCCCAATGCTGCCAGCCGGTATAGTTACTATGATTGTAATAATTGTCCATTCCAGCCAAATGATCAGGAATATTCACGGTATGATCATGGTTATATGGACCACTCTGATATTTAGTATGTATATACTCCAAAACAATATTTTGTAACCATCTGCCATATTTGATATTCAGTTCCGCACCCAGCATCATGTCCTGGAGGGAATACATAAAGTAACGGCGGCTTTTCTTGCTCTGCCACTCCTTTCCTTCGCCATAACCATTATAATCAAGCATAAACATCTGACTGTCATCCTCGAAGAAATGATCAGCATAAATGCCCAACTTCCAGGTATCAGCATTATAGTTGATGCGCATGAGCCAAGACCCCAACTGGTTGCCGGCAATATTGGCATACTGACCTTCGCCATCATCTTGTCCGCCAGGAATAAAAGCATGCCACATTCCCTTTAATCCACCTTCTGTAGCCTTGCATTTGAGTCCGCCATTTCCATCATAGGTGTATGGCTTGCCACCAAACTGTGCTGCCATTTCCAAGCCCAATTCGATACTCAAAGGGCAGAATGCGGCATCGTTTCCAATTCGCAGATAGCCTGCCTTGCTATGATAGAGCACGCCTTCCGAATACTTGGATTTGCGCTGGGTGAAATCATGCTGCCAGTTTTCATCGGTGAATTTTCCAAAAGCGATATGTCCCTTGAGTTGAACCCAATGATTTAAAATAGGTAGCGTCCAATATTCCGGTAAGGCTAATCTTACCTGCGGTACAGGTCGAGCGTTAATGCCCAGCGTCTGGCTACCACTGGAAAGCGTCTGGTTCTTCAATTCCATCGGATATTCTTTAGCACCCACACTGAGCACACCATGCAGCCATCTTACTTCTGCAAAAGCCTGCTGCACAATAAATTTACTGGTAAAATGAGTGGGCAATACCAAATCTACACCATAACCTACTCCCCATCTGTGATGATCATCTGTGGATAGAGGGCGTATCAGACTACCTCTCAGATAGGTATTCGTCTCTTTCAGAGAACTTAAGCCATAACGATTGGCATTGAGCCAAAGGGGTGTTTTGCCCTTTGAAAAAGCAGACTGTATATCTATCCGGTATTCCAGAGCACTATCGAGTCTTAATTTTGCAGGTTCCGCATCTTCCTGCCAACCATATTGCGCCTTCACTGATTGCGGACACGCTACGGTGAGGAGGCAAAGCGAAACTAAACAGAAAACTTTCTTCATATCAATGTTTTATCTATAAAACTGAATAAACACTCATTTTATTGTAGTTTTTGCAGTTACTTTAACATTCCTTACGAAAAGTCAGGCTATAAACCTGGAATGGAAAGATAAAATTCGCCAAAATACAATAATTCAACAATACGTACGTTACATTATATAATATAAGAATTAGATTAGTAAGGTTTTTGTAAACAAGATAAACAATGGAAAATAAAGAAGAACATCTCAAACAAATAGATGTGTTGGCAATAGCCAAGGAGATGAAGAAACATAAGAAACAGTATCTTATCGCTCTTCCTGTCACTTTCGTACTCTCTTGCCTGCTCATCCTCTGCGTGCCAAGGTATTATACAAGTACGGCAAAATTGGCTCCGGAAATATCAAGCTTCAGTTCCAGTTCATTAGGTGATATTGCCTCTTCATTCGGCTTCGATATAGGAGGAAACTCTGCAAACGGAGATGCCATCTTCCCGGAACTCTACCCTGAGCTGATAGAATCCAACGACTTTATGGTCGGTATGTTTGATGTCAAGGTGAAATCTAAAGATGGAAGTATCAATACTACCTATTATGATTATCTTGCCACCAAGCGACAGACACCTTGGTGGACAAAAGCGTATAATTCCGTAAAACAGCTGTTTGATACACCTGATTCTACACCCGTAAGTAAAAACAGAAAAGTTAATCCTTTCCAACTTACCCGACGTCAGGATCAGATAGCCCGACTTATGAGCAAAAACATCAAATGTAATATTGATAAGAAGAACTATGTGATTTCCATCACCGTAGAAGATCAGGATCCACTGATATGTGCAACCCTTGCTGATACGGTTCAGGCTAAACTTCAGGATTTCATCACTGCCTATCGTACCAAAAAAGCGAAGAAAGACTTAGAGTACTACAAGAAGCTGAGCAGTGATGCCAAGTCAAAATATGAGCGCATCAGACAGCAGTATGGCAGTTATTCAGATGCCAATCAGGATGTGGTATTGGAAAGTTACCGCCTGAAAGCCAACGATATGGAAAATGAGATGCAGTTGCTTTACAACACATACACGAGTCTTCAGGCTCAGGTTCAGCAGGCTCAGGCGAAACTTCTGATGCAGACTCCAGCCTTTACGACCCTGCAGAGTGCATCTGTGCCATTGAAACCGGCAGGACCTAAGAGAATGCTGTTTGTTCTCGGAATGACTTTTCTGGCTTTTATCGTCGTGACTGTATATTCCATTAGAAAATTGATTTTTAGAGAGTAGAAATAATAATAATGAGGAATATGAATGAACTGAATCATAGTAACCATTCGAAGCGAATAGCCACCAATACTTTGGTGCTATTTGCCAGAATGCTCATTATTACCATTGTCAATCTCTATACTGTGCGCTGGGTTCTGAAAGGTCTTGGTACAGAGGATTATGGCATATACAATGCTGTGGCAGGTGTGGTTACTACTGGCACCTGTATCAGCAGTGTTCTAGCGATGGCTACGCAGCGATTCTATTCTTACGCAATAGGCTTGGGTGAGAAGGAAAAGCTAACCAGAATATTCTCTGCCAGTGTGAATTTAGTTATTGTGTTTTCGATTATCACAATCCTAGTTCTTGAGCTTGTAGGGAATTGGTTTGTTTCCACACAGATGACAATCCCTGCTGATAGACTGTCGGCTGCAAGTTGGGTATTTCAGTTTTCTATATTCTCGTTTGTTTTTACCTTACTTCAGATACCATATATAGGAGCAATCTTCTCTAATGAAGATATGGGAGTATATGCACTCGTATCTTCTGTAGATTGTTTCATAAAATTGATGATTGCGGCTTTGATCTGTATGTTTGGTATCGATCATCTTATTTTATATAGTGGAGCCATGATGATTGAATCTGGATTAGTGATGGTAGTTTATATGCTTGTTGCTTCTCGCAAATACATCGAATGCAGATATACGACAAAAGGAATAGACAAGGGGCTATACAAAGAATTGATATCATTCTCTGGATGGACATTTTATGGTGCTTTGTCTGGAATGGGCATGACTCAGGGAAGTATCATTTTGCTCAATATCTTCTTTGGTCCACTGGTAAATGCTGCATTTTGTATTGGCAACCAATTATACAATGCCATCAACACGTTGAGCAATAGTATAGTTGTTGCATTCCGGCCAACATTAATTAAATCCTATTCGTGCCAGGATATGTTATATATGCAGCAACTTTATTTTTATGCCAATAAGGCAATTTTGTATTTGCTGTGTTTGGTTGCAATGCCTTTGATGTTGGAAACGGAATATGTACTGCAATTCTGGTTAGGATACAGCACACCTGAAATCATACTCTTTTGCAGACTCTATATTATATATACGATAGTTTTGACTTTACATAATCCGATAACTATCATTATGCAAGCTACAGGAAAGATCAGAAAGTATAGTTTATATGTAGAAAGTCTTACCATTATGAACATTCCAGTTTGTTGGGGACTGTTTATACTAGACTGTCCTTCTTATACTATCTTTATCGTAATGATAGTCTTGTGTCTGATAGCTCACAATATAAGATTAGTGATGCTGAGAAAAGCTATTCCAGAACTGAAGCTGAGAAGTTATTATAAACATCTGATACTTCCTGCCTTCTTCATACTGGGCATAACGAGTATGTTGGAACTGTTCTTGCTTCAGTTACCGATAGCAGGTTTTCAAAGATTTGGGCTAATCGTGATCTCTTCAGTTATGGTAATGTCTATATTGATATACGTATGGGGCTTTTCGGAAACCGAACGAAAATTATTGCATTCACTGATTCATAAGGTAGTGAATAAAAGGCAAACAATATTATAAAGGAAACAATAAATTATGGGATACATTTTACTATCAGTACTTTTGATAACGATTATACTTTGTTATCTGGAAGATTACATCAAGAGATATAGATTTTTTCTATATATCTTGATGGGATTCGTTATGGTTCTCATAGCAGGATTACGCGAAATAGGTCTGGATCCTGATTCTGAAAATTACGAGTATTCTTTCCAGCATTATTATCAGAGTTCTGAGATGGGTATGGTAGAACCATCGTTTACTCTCATATCTGCTATTCTAAATGTATTTACAGATAATGTGCATCTTTTGTTTTTAGTTTATGCATTACTGGGTGTCACTATCAAGCTATATGCATTCAAAAAAAACTTGCAATGCATTTTCGTGCCAATGATGTTATATATAAGTTTCTACTTTGTATTGCATGAAATGACACAAATCAGAGCTGGAGTTGTGTCTGCTTTATTCTTGTTGGCTGTGTACCACATAGCTAAAAAAGAAAAAAGAAAAGCTTTGCTGCTAATTATAGTTGGTTCATTCTTCCACTATTCCTCCTTAGCTCTGCTACCAACACTTATGTTTGGCAATAAAGATTTCAACCGCAAAGAAAATATAATGATAGCATTACTCATCCCCCTAAGCTATCTCATATATTTCGGTGGTATCAGTATGCTGCTGAATACAGATATTCCACTTATCGGTAACAAACTAGCCATCTACCAGCAGGCAATGGAAAAAGGAAAAATGACAGTAAACATAAATGTCTTTGATCCTGTACACCTTGTCTCCGTGATGTTGTTTTACTACACATTATATTTTCGAAAGACAATCACCGCCTTCAATGAAAACTATAATGTTGTAATAAAAATAGTGGCAATAGGGCTGTTCTTGCATACAAGTTTGGCTTTTCTCCCAGTTCTAGCTTTGAGAATCAGTCAGTTATACTGTATCGTTAACATTTTCTTATTTTCAGGGATCGTATATACATTCAAACAGAAATGGATGGGAATTACAATCCTGGTGTTATTATCGATATTCCAAATGTATCTCGCTTTACCTCATTATGGATTAGGTGATATCGTGAGATTTTAAATAAAGAAATACAATGAAAGCAAGAGTTATAGCTTTTTATCTGCCCCAGTTCTATCCCATACCCGAAAACGACAAGGTTTGGGGACCGGGATTCACAGAATGGACGAATGTAGCCAAGGCTCGTCCGGTTTTTCATGGGCACTATCAGCCCAGAATACCGGCAGATTTAGGTTTCTATGATCTTCGTTTGCCTGAGACTCGCGAACAGCAGGCTGATTTGGCTCGCGAAGCAGGTATAGAAGGTTTCTGCTACTGGCATTACTGGATGGGTAATGGAAAGCGCCTGTTGCAGCGTCCTTTCGATGAAGTACTAAATTCCGGCAAGCCTGACTTTCCTTTTTGTCTCGCATGGGCCAACCATGATTGGATAACAGGAACATGGAAGAACAATGGTGGCAACCAGATGATCTGCGAACAGAAATATCCTGGAGACGATGATTATATTGCTCACTTTCATTATGTTCTTCAAGCTTTCAAAGACCATCGCTACATTACAGTAGATGGCAAACCACTGTTCTTGATATTCGACCCTTACCACTTTAAAGATATAACCCATTTTATCCATCTCTGGCGTGACTTAGCCAAAGAAAGCGGATTGAAAGGTATTTACTTCGTTGCTATGTGCTCAGCCACAACCACCATAAAGCGCAATGAAGATGGCTCTTTGAGCAGAGTGGTTCCTAATCTGGACAGTGCTTCTGAGGTTTATGAAAGCTTTATCAAACTAGGATTTGATGGCATTAATCCAATGGGAAAAAACCGTGCAGAAATGGTGTATCAAGGAAAATATTGTCGCATCATTCGAAGAGCATTACAAAAGAAGTTTTCCTTTCTGCCTCCGTTGAAATATGATTATCCGAAAGTGATGAAGCATTTCTATATGCCCGAAGACCAATGGAACAATGTATTCCCTACTCTCTTCCCACAGTGGGACAGAACTCCAAGAGCAGGCAAGCATGAAGGTATATATATAAACGCTACCCCGCAGAATTTTGAGGAGCATATTAGAGGGGCACTTCAAATCATTAGAAACAAACCGGATGATAAGAAAATTCTGTTCTTGCGTTCTTGGAACGAATGGGGCGAAGGAAACTATGTGGAACCAGACTCATTATATGGCCACGGTTTTCTAGATGCCATAAAAAATGAAATAAAAGCGGAATAAAATGGAAATAAAAATAATCCCGACAGGAGGACTTTGCAATCGACTGAGAGCTATCGCAACTACCATTGCGATAGCAAAGCACTATAACTGTTCGCTATCCATCTATTGGAACAACAGTAGAGGGCTCAAGGCAAACTTTGCCGACTTATTCGAACCTATTCATATAGAAAAAGTGCATCTGATAGAGAATACGCAATGGCTATATCATATCAACGGAACCAAGGATTACCTCTTGAGAAAATGGTTCCTTCGGTTGGGTAATGAGCAGGTAGTTTTCAATCATAGTATCTATAGAGAAGGAGATATCTATCAGAAGTTGAAGAGTCATTATAAGGGCAACCTGCTCTTGATTTCTTGCTATCCTATGTGTACGGATTATCAAATTCAGAACATATTCGTTCCGAAAAGAGATCTTCAGCTGCGGATTGATCAAATAACCTCGACTTTCTCGAAAAATATGATTGGTGTTCATATCAGAAGAACAGACAACATAGCTTCTATCAAATCTTCACCAATAGATGTTTTTGTCCATCTTATGCAACTTGAAATAGAAAAAGAAGATACTGTTAAGTTTTATGTGGCTAGTGATGATGAGAAGGTAAAAAAAGAACTGCAAGATAAATTCCCGGGAAGAGTCATTACATTAATGGATGATACCAGCAGAGACTCTCTCGAAGGTATGAAATTCGCTGTAGTGGATTTATTCTGTCTAAGTAAGACTAAAAAAATATTGGGTAGCGTGGCATCTTCCTATTCACAAATTGCAGCAGAAATTGGCGGTATCAAAGTAGAATATGCTAAATGTAATGAGAATTAAATAGTTTATGACACCAGAAATAAGTATCATCATACCAACTTACGCTCCTGGAGAATTACTCAGGATGTGTTTAGATAGCCTGGAGCAGCAAACTTTAGGCAAGGATGCGTATGAGGTTTGCCTCGTTTTGAATGGAGACAAAGAACCTTATTATGCCAATATAAAGGAGTATCTGAAAAATTACAAGATGAAGGTTCATTTGATTTATAGTGAGCACAAAGGTGTTTCGTTTGCTCGAAATCTAGGCATAGATTTTGCAAAAGGTAAATACCTTACTTTCATTGACGATGATGATCTTGTAAGTCCAAACTATCTGGAACAATTAAGCAAAAACAGTTGCGACAATGGAATCACTGTTGCCAATATGATTGCTTTCAGAGGACAAGTTGAAAATGTGGCAGATCATTATCTCTCTTCGGCTTATCAGCGATATGATGTAGGGAAGAAAAAGAATGTTTTCCGTCATCGCAGCCTGCTGTCTAGTGCTTGCTGCAAGCTTATTCCCCGCCAATTGATTGGTGATATTCGCTTTAGAACGAATTTATCTCATGGCGAAGATTCCTTCTTTATGTTTATGGTATCGGCTGGTATCAGACAGATAAACGTTACACCTTCATCCGCCATTTACTATATTCGCAAGAGAGACGACTCATCCTCAAGAAGCAAGGAGAATAGGCGCAAAAAGCAGAAAATGGAGATCAAACTCTTCTATTTCTATACAAAAGAGTATTTCTCACATATAAAAAAATATAATTTGCTATTCTACGTAAGTCGCATTGTTGCAACTGCTTACAAATTGTTTCTAGAAAATTACGTAAGACCTCTGTAAAAGCATCTTGCTTCTTTTACAATATTAAGCTGTTTTGTTCGTTATAATATAAAAGGATAAAAGAGAATGGATAGGAACAGGTTAGTATCAGTTATCATGCCCACTTATAATGCCGGCAAATATCTTGCCGACAGCATCAGTAGTATCCTAGACCAAACCTATCCTGACCTGGAACTGCTGATTACTGATGACGGTTCCACGGATCCGGTAACTCTGGATATCCTGCACAAGATAGAGGAAAGGGATAGCCGGGTGGATGTGCTCTATCTTGACCACAACCATGGAGCAGGATACGCCCGGAACAAGAGCATAGAACGTGCCAGGGGAAGATACATCGCTTTCTGTGATAGTGACGACCGGTGGACACCGGATAAACTGGAAAAGCAAATCGCATTCATGAACCAGAAACAGTGTGCTCTATCCTGTGCCTCATACATCATCTTCAATTTGAACGAACAAAAATCTGTAGGCATCAATATCGCACCGCCTAAAATCACCTTCTCTATGATGAAGCGGGATAATAAAATAGGTTGCCTCACTGCTATCTATGATACCCAACTGCTGGGCAGAAAATACTATATGCCCACTTTGCGCAAGCGACAGGATTGGGCACTCTTCCTGCAGATTCTGAAAGATTGCAAGGTGTGTTATTCCTACCCCAGCCAGCCGCTGGCTGTGTATTGCCGCCACAAGCATTCCATATCCAGCAGCAAGATATCACTTGCCAAATACAATATAGCTGTTTATCGTAGCATTCTGGGGTATGGATGGTTGAAGGCTTGCTTCTACTTTGCTTTTTTATTTTTGCCAACATACATTCTGAAGCTATTGAAGCGAAAACAGGATAGTTACTGCTTTGTTAAAAGAAAAGGATAGCTAAATGTAATATATGGCACAACTTTACGTTTATATAGTAAATGGAATAACTCTATATGAGAAATAGTATTGTTAAAACAGAAGTCATAGCAGATGGAATGAGTGCTATGGAGCGAAACGTCAAGCGAGTTGGCGACTTTCTGTTAGCAACCATCAGCTTACTGCTCGTTTCGCCTCTCATGCTTCTAATATATATAATGGTAAGATGTGAAGATGGTGGACCAGCCATTTTTCGGCAGGAACGAATCGGACGGTTTGGGCGCCCCTTCAACATCTATAAATTCAGAAGCATGACGGTGGATGCAGAAAAGAATGGTCCTCAGCTCTGTTCCCATAAAAAAGATAAGCGACTTACACGCATAGGCAAGTTTCTGAGAAAACACCATCTGGATGAACTTCCCCAACTTTGGAACGTGATTTGTGGCGATATGTCGTTTATTGGTCCAAGACCAGAACGAAAGTTCTACATAGACCAGATTATGGAGCGTGACCCTAGATATAAGAATCTGTATCAGATTCGCCCTGGTGTTACTTCCTACGCAACCCTCTATAACGGATACACAGATACGATGGAGAAGATGTTGCGCCGCCTGGATATGGACCTATACTACCTGGAGCATCGTTCATGGTGGTTTGATGCCAGAATCTTAGGCAAGACTTTCATCAAGATGATCTTCGGAAGAGTGTTCTAAAACAAAAAAGTCATACCCCCAATCAAAGGGATATGACTTTTTTTGTTTCTTACAGATGATTCGAAAGCCCCAGCAAAACCAAGGCTGCCTCATTATATTCATTGATGACATCAGCCTGCTTCATACCCATGTCTATCGCCTCCTGCAAGGCATTGGCATATTCCACATAGCTGATTTCTCCACTCTCATACTCGGCAGTACTGAGGCGAACGATTTCTTTTGCCTTGGAAATGTTCTCGCCGTTATAATAAGCCATGCGTTTGGCTGCATTCTGGAAACGGTTGTAGCCTAGGCGATAATCACGTTCCTTTTCTCTCCGCTCCTGCTGCATCTCCAGTTCTGCTACCTCACGATCCTTCTTGGCAGCCTTCACCTTTGCCTTGGTAGCACCATAGAAGAGAGGCACGCCTACTCCAATCTCAAAGCCGAAGAAGTTACCCTCGGTAAAACGCTGACGGTCGATGTGATAAGGATCCCAACTGGAAATGAGTGCCTGGGTACGGAGCGTAAGCGAAAGAGATGGCGCATAACCAGTCTTGGCGCACTTCACCTCCTTATCGAGTGCCTTCAGACGGTCTTGCTGATACTGCGCGTCAGCAGTCTGCTGATAGTTGAAGGTTCCGCTGACAGGAGATTCCAGTGCAATGAGATAAGATTCGGCTGGCAAAACAGGCTGATCGGTATTTAATAATGCCATCAATTCCATCTGCTTGTTCTCAGCCTCACTCTTTACATTTACCATCTCTAAATGGTTTTCATTACGCAAGCGCTCGGCTGTAAGGAACTCCAGCTGTCTGGCTTCGCCTGCCTTGTAACGCTTCTCGGCTACATCGCAATAACGGTCGAGGATAGAATCCTGTCGCTGAAGGATGCTCAGACGATGAGTCTGATAGAGCATCGCATAATAAGCAGAAGCAATCTCAAGCTTAATCTGCTGATTAGTTACACCCAGACGACTTTTCTCCGCCTGAGTTTCTGCCTTAAGCTGACCACGGCGGGCGGTATAAATCGTTGGAAATTCGATGCCCTGCGAAAATGCAAGAGCATTGTCAGTATCGCCACTTGAAGCCGGATTCTGTCCGAAAGCAATCTCTGTCTTGTCCACATCCCATGCCGTTCCTTCCATTACCTTGGCACGTTCTATCGATTTTCGTCCAGCCTGCAACGTCAGGTTCTGCTTATCTGCCAACTGGAAACACTGCTCTAAAGTCATCTTCGTGCCGGGAATGGTGGCATCGAAAAGGTGAGCCTTTGCCTCTGAAGGAGCCAGCAGCATCAAAACTGCTGCCAGCCCGAATATAGTTTTCTTTTTTCTATTGTTCATCCTAAATGTTTTTATGTTATCTTCCTAATTGCCTATTTCCTGGTGAATGTCTTGTAGATAGCAGGCAACACCAGCAAGGTGAGCAGTGTACTGGTTATCAGACCACCTATCACCACCGTAGACAGTGGGCGCTGTACCTCTGCTCCATCACCCTGGGAAAGTGCCATCGGCAGGAAGCCCATAGAGGCAACAAGTGCCGTCATCAAGACAGGACGCAAGCGAACCATACAGCTCTCAATGATGCGATGATGAATCAATTCTGTAACTCCAATGGATGCTGACAGTTTGTCAGCAGTCTTTTCTTCACGTTGCATCTGGTTCATCTGTCCGATAAGTACGATTCCATTGAGCACCGCTACACCAAAGAGAGCTATGAAGCCGACACCTGCCGAGATGCTGAAAGGCATACCTCTGAGCCACAAAGCCCAGACGCCTCCGATGGCTGCCAGCGGAATGGCAGAGAAGACGAAGAGCGACTCACGAACATTCTTCACCGTAGCATAGAGTAACAGCAAGATAATGACAAGCGCTATCGGTATCACTACCATCAGACGATTGGTAGCACTCTGCAGGTTTTCAAATTCACCACCATAATTATAATAGTAGCCATCCGGCAACTTCAGCTTTTCATCGAGAATCTCCTGGATATCCTCCACGGTACTCTGCACATCCCTGCCCTTCACGTTGAATCCAACATAGATGCGGCGGGCACCATCTTCATGAGAAACCTGAGCCGGCGCTGGTGAATAATCAATGTCTGCCACCTGAGACAACGGAATATTCGTACCATCCTTGAGAGGTATGCTCAATTGCTCAAGCGTCTCTACGTTGCGCTGCGAAGGATCCATACGGAGCACGATATCAAACTTCTTGTCGCCTTCGTAGAGAGAACCAGCCACGGCTCCGGCAAAGGTGGTTTCCAATATCTCACTGATATCATCCACACTTACCCCGTAGGCAGCCATCTTTTCATGGTTGTATTTTACCTGGATCTGAGGCAAACCGGCAACTTCCTCAACAAAGATACCGCTCACGCCCGGCACATCTTCTATCATTTTCTTCACCTTGCCTGCCTGCTGAGTGAGCACGTCCAGATCATCACCAAATATCTTGATAGCCACATCCTGCTTGATACCTGTCAGCAACTCATTGTTGCGCATCTGGATGGGTTGAGAAATCTCTGCTTCCAATCCAGGAATGGCACGCAAGGTTTCCTCCATCTTCTCCATCAATTCTGGAGTAGTCTTGGCAGAGGTCCATTCAGCCTTCGGTTTCAGTGCAATCATGATGTCGGCACGTTCTACCGGCATCGGGTCGGTAGGAATCTCAGCACTACCTATTCGGCTTACTACCTGCTTAATCTCAGGATATTCCTTCTTGAGTAGCTTTTCAGCCTTGCTACAACTCTCCACCATCTGCGACAATGAAGTTCCCTGCGACATACTCATCTCCACGGCAAAGTCTCCTTCTTCCAGACTTGGGATGAATTCGCCTCCCAGATATTTGAAGCCCACGACACTGACGCAGAAAAGAGCCACAGCACCAGTGATGACATCCTTGTTACGTGCCAAGACCCAGTCGAGAACCGGACGGTACCATGCCTGCAACTTTTCTATCACGCGGTCGGAGAATGTTTTTCGGGTATGAACCTTTCGACTTAACATCAGCGAACTTGCCATCGGCACATAGGTAAGCGAAAGAATGAAGGCACCCAGAATGGCAAAGAATACAGTAAGTGCCATCGGACGGAACATCTTTCCTTCGATTCCTACCAGTGTCATCAGCGGAATATATACAATCATAATGATGATTTCACCGAACGCTGCACTCTGGCGGATGCGGGAAGCCGAGAAGTGAACCTCCTCGTCCATCTGCTTCTGGGTCAGAGCGAAAGGAACCACATTTCCTTCCTTCTGGCATTGGGCAAGATAGGCCGCACGCACCTCGGGCTGCGAGAAATGACCGGTATTGATATGTGTCACCACAGCTTCAACAATGATGACCGCAGAATCCACTATCATACCAAAGTCGATGGCTCCCAGCGACATCAGGTTTCCGTCGATGCCAAAGGTCTTCATCATACCGAAGGCAAAGAGCATACTCAGTGGGATGACACTTGCTACGACAAGTCCGGCTCGCCAGTTACCCAGGAAGATAACAAGTACGAAAATGACGATAAGTCCGCCTTCTATCAGGTTGCGGGCGATGGTGCCCTCTACTCGGTCCACCAGGTTGGTTCGGTCGATAAACGGTTCGATCACCACTCCTTCCGGAAGTGATTTCTGAATCTGATTGATTCGTTCCTTTACATTCTTGATAACTTCCTGGAAGTTCTCGCCCTTGAGCATGATGGCAATACCAGCCACTACCTCGCCTTCGCCATTGCGGGTAACGGCTCCGAAACGGGTAGCATGGCCCAACTGAACCTTTGCCACATCGCCCACCTTGACTGGTGTTCCATCCACCGTCTTCACCGTGATGTTGGCAACATCCTCCAGATTCTTCACGACACCGATGCCTCGGATATAATACTGGTTGGAATTCTCCTCAATGTAGCTGCCACCCGTATTGGCATTGTTGCGCTGCAAGGCATCAAACACCTCGCTCACGGAGACTCCGCTGGCGTTCAGCTGGTCGGTATTGATAGCCACCTCGTATTGCTTGACATAGCCGCCCCAACCGCTTACTTCGGCAACGCCCGGGGTTCCGGAAAGCTGTTTGCGCACAATCCAGTCCTGCATGGTTCGGAGCTGGGTGAGCGAGTATTTATGCTCGTATCCCTCCTTGGCACGAATGGTATAGTGGTAGATTTCGCCTAATCCGGTGGCAATAGGTCCCATCTCGGTTTCGGTGTTCTTAGGCAGTTCTTTCTCCAACTGTTCCACTACCTGACTCACCTGCGAACGTGCCCAATAGATATCGGCGGCATCGTCGAAGACAAGCGTGATGACCGATAGTCCGCTTCTTGAAATGCTACGTCGTTCCTGGATGCGGGGTATATTTGCAAGCGCCATCTCTACAGGAGTGGTTACGTATTGTTCCACCTCCTGAGCTCCCAGCGAAGGAGCCTGTGTGATGACCTGTACCTGATTATCTGTAATATCCGGGGTGGAATCGAAAGGAAGATGCACCAGCGACCAGACACCCCATATCGCCAGGGCTACAGAGAGTACTCCAATCACCAGTTTGTGGCGAATGGAATAAGTAATAAGTTTCTGAAACATAAGCTTTAATCTAAAAATGATTCGTTGAAAACTATTAAAGCTTAATGCGCATGCTCGCCATGTTCGCCTGTAAGCGAAGCCAGATAATAAGCGTTCTCGGTTACTATCTTCTTGCCGGCAGCTCCATTCTTGCCCTTCAGCAGATGGTCGCAAAGCTTCACCTCTGTATATTTACCATCCGAAGTACCTGTGGTCACCTCATGACGGGAGAAGCTGTAGTTACCCTTGCTGGGAGCTCCATTGAGAGCGAAGACATACTGCTTTCCATCTGCGCTCACAATTGCCTGGGATGGCAAGGCGAGACACTGCTGGCTACCTGTAGCTATCTTTCCGCTTACATACATACCTGCGAAAAGCTTTCCGCCATGGCTATTGCCTGAAGAAGAATGCAGATAACTCTTCACGCTTGCAGCATCCAGCTTTACGTGAACAGCAACGGCTTTCGAATTATCGTTAAAGTATTGGTTCATGCCATATACCGTGCCTGAAAGTTTTACGCCAGGCTGATTAGTCAGGTTTATGGTCACCCGATTGCCCACCTTGACCTTCGCCAAATCCTTCTCGAAGACATTGAGGTCACATTCCACTGCCTGGGTGTTTCTAATCTTCATCAGAGGAGTCTGCATATCAGCATAACTTCCCAGACTGGCAGTCATCTCGCTCACGATGCCGGAGATAGGCGCATGCAAAGGGAACGCTGTGGTAAACTTGCCTTTGGACACAGCGGAAGTAGAAATACCCATCTGGCTGAGTTGCCTGCCAATACCCAAAAGATTGGCATGAGCCACTTGGTAATCTTTCTTGGTCTGCTGTAAGGTACGCTTCACACCTGCTCCCTGCTTACTGAGCAGAAGTTGGCGCTCCAAATCAGCCTTGGCAAGTTCGCACTCCTTGGCAGCAGAGTAATACTCACGCTGAAGACTTACCACATCTGTATTTTCAACGGTAGCAACAACCTGTCCTTTATGAACAAGCTGCCCTTCTTTCACAAAAATAGATTTCACGATACCGCCCATCAAAGAGGCAACATCCCCCATCGCCTGTGCACGCAGTACGAGCGATCCTTTCGCTTCTATGGTGGCATCCATCTCGCGCTCCACAGCCTCACCCATCTTCAAATCTACGGTGCTTACCTGCTTGTCAGTCAACGGAATATGATCAAAATCTACTTCTTCTTCATGCTCATGCTCCTCGTGTGCATGAGCTTCTGAGCCAGTCTGCTTTCCGAAAAAGGCAAAGCCAGCCCAGGCAATCGCCGTAACGGCGACAATCAAAATTATTCTTTTCATGTTTTTTCTATTTTATAATTCTACACTACAATTTGACACAACGAATCTTATCAAAAATCCGTTGGCAAAAGTACACAGAAAATCTTGCAACTCAGTTGCATTCGAATCTTCAAACCGATTTTTGCAACCAAGTGGCAAACTTGTAAAATCATAAAATAGAAGGAGGTCCCCGTCTGCTATAGCCTGCCGCCACTTCTTCTGCAAGAGGAGAAGCTGCCACATGCTGCCATCTCACTGAAATGAGTGAGAGACGAGGGAGGGTTAAAAGGGAAGAACAGGACAGAACCATAAGCTGATGGTTCTCATCTACCTGCAACTTGCGGATTCCCTTCACCACTTTGGAATTGACAACAAACTGATGCATTTGACGAACGCTGCAGTTCTCCCGATCGCTATTATTTTCCTGATCATGATGCTCGGTATGCTCATCATTGATGTTGCCATCCTGCTCACATTGCTCCTGAATCATACAGATACGCCCCATGTGGTGATGATGGGTCATCACCGTGGATAGCAATATGCTCAATGTAGCTATCCAGAGACTGAATATGTATAATCTTCTCTTCCTCATTCGCAATTTGGCTACAAAATTACAGTTTTTTTGCAATATTACCAAGACGACGTGATGATTTTATAGCATTTTTTTCTAAAAAAAACTAAAAGACTAGTAACCGTACTTGGTTCATAGCCGTATTTAAAACAAAATTTAGTATCTTTGCAATCAAAATTAGTACATAAATAAAAATGAAAAAGTTTATTGCAGTTTTACAGTTACTCTTAGTAGTAATGTTGGCTCATGCGCAGATGATGAACCCTGTGAAGTTCTCAACCTCGCTCAAGACCAATGGAACCGCTGTAGCGGAAATCGTGTTTAATGGAAAGATTCAACCGGGATGGCATGTCTATTCTACAGGCTTGGGCGCAGACGGACCTATTTCAGCCACTTTTAACGTAAACAAGCTTGACGGTGTAGAACTCGTAGGCAAGTTGCAGGCTCGTGGCCATGAAATTTCAAAGTTCGACCCTCTCTTTGAGATGAAGTTACGCTTCTTCGAGGGTAGCGCTACTTTCGTACAGAAAGTGAAGTTCACCAAGCCTAACTATCTTATCGATGCCTATTTAGAGTATGGCGCTTGCAGCGACCAGAATTGCCTTCCACCTAGCGAGGCAAGCTTCAAGCATAGTGGTAAATCTCCTGCTGTAGATGGCAAGGAGGGAACTGCTGATGTAGATGCGAAAACCAATGGCCAGGTAGATGATCCAGCAGCTATCGCTAAGGCGAAAGCAGACTCTTTGGCTCAGCTTGCCGTAGCAGAGAAAGTAGATAGCACAGCTAATATTGATTCTTCATTCTCTGTAGATGGTGATGATGCTAAGGCTTGGTGGAAACCGGTAGTAAAGGAGCTTCAGGCGTTTGGTGGCAACAATGACATTGCCAACCATTCACTCTTCTATATCTTCATTATCGGTTTTGTGGGCGGTCTGCTCGCTCTTGTAATGCCATGTATCTGGCCAATCATTCCGATGACAGTAAGCTTCTTCCTGAAGCGTGCCAAGAATGACAAGAAGAAGGGTATCCGCGATGCAATCACTTATGGTTTGAGTATTGTCATCATATACTTGGCACTCGGTCTCACCGTTACTGCCATTGCAGGTCCTAGTACCCTCAATGCGCTTAGTACAAGTGCGGTATTCAACATCATCCTCTTCTTGCTTCTGGCAGTCTTCGCATTCTCATTCTTCGGATGGTTCGAAATCAAGTTGCCAGACAGTTGGGGTAATGCTGTAGATAACAAGGCTTCCAGCACAACAGGACTCATCAGCATCTTCCTGATGGCGTTCACACTCGTGCTCGTAAGTTTCTCTTGTACCGCTCCTATCATCGGCTTACTTCTGGTACAGACTGTTACATCGGGTGACTGGTTGGCACCAACCATTGGTATGTTTGGTTTTGCCCTTGCTCTCGCCCTGCCTTTCACCCTCTTTGCACTCTTCCCATCTTGGTTGAAGTCAGCTCCTAAGTCTGGTTCTTGGATGGAGACCATCAAGATTGTGCTTGGTTTCATTGAGCTTGCTTTCTCTTTGAAGTTCTTGTCTGTAGCAGATTTGGCTTATGGCTGGCACATTATGGATCGCGAGGTATTCCTCTCACTCTGGATTGTCATCTTCGGTCTGCTCGGTCTCTACCTGATTGGCAAGTTGAAATTCCAGGTAGATGCTATCGGCGGTGACCTCAACAAGCCAATGCCAGTAGCTTGCATTATGCTTGGTCTTTGTTCTTTGGCTTTCTCTGTTTATATGATTCCTGGTCTTTGGGGTGCTCCATGTAAGGCTGTAAGTGCTTTTGCCCCACCTGTAAATACCCAGGATTTCAATCTGAACACCAAAGTGGTAGAACCTGCTTATAAGGACTATGAGGAAGGTATGGCTGCAGCGAAGGCAGCAGGCAAGCCTGTACTGATTGACTTTACCGGATATGGTTGTGTCAACTGCCGTAAGATGGAGGCTTCTGTATGGACAGACCCTAGTGTTACTGACATTTTGACAAAGGACTACGTACTCATCTCTCTCTATGTAGATGACAAGACTCCATTGCCACAGCGTATGGAGGTGACTTTCAATGGTGAAAAGCGTACATTGAGAACCATCGGCGACAAGTGGAGCTACTTGCAGGCAAGCAAGTTTGGTGCTAATGCCCAGCCATTCTACATTCCTGTGGATAATGAGGGAAATCCTCTGAACGCTGCATTCAGCTTCAAGGAGGATGTCAGTGCTTATCTTGACTTCTTGCATAAGGGTCTTGATAACTATCGTAAGTAATAATTAACTTTTCATAAGGCGGGAGTGGCATGTTATTTGCTGCTCCCGTTTTTGTAATTAAAGTATAACACTATAATTTGTAATTAAAGTATAACACTATAAAAAGAGGCATTTATGAACAATAAAGAAGTTCCAGTCCTGCTTTTGACAGGCTATCTGGGCAGTGGTAAGACTACCCTGCTCAACAAGATTTTGGCTAACAAGAAGGGTATCAAATTTGCCGTTATCGTCAACGATATCGGTGAGGTGAATATTGATGCAGCTCTCATAGAGAAAGGTGGTGTGGTTGGTCAGAAGGATGATTCCCTGGTTTCACTCCAGAATGGATGTATTTGCTGTACCTTGAAGATGGACCTTGTAGAACAGCTCAAGGAAATCGTAGATATGAAGCGTTTCGACTATATTGTAATAGAAGCAAGCGGTATCTGCGAGCCAGCACCTATCGCACAGACCATCTGCTCTATCCCATCCCTGGGTCCTCAGTATATCAAGAACGGTATCTTGCGCCTAGACAGCATCGTTACTGTAGTTGATGCACTTCGTATGAAGGACGAGTTTGCCAATGGTTCTGATTTGATGAAGCCAAACCTTGATGAGGAGGATCTCGCTTCTCTCGTAATCCAGCAGATGGAATTCTGTAACATCATCCTGCTGAACAAGGCGGCAGAAGTAGAGCCTAAGGAGTTGGAGCACCTGAAGCAGATTATCCGTGCCATCCAGCCTAAGGCAGAAATCTTCGAATGCAACTATGGTGATGTAGATCTCGATCTGATTGTCAATACTCACAAGTTTGACTGGCAGACTGTTGCTACATCAGCAGGCTGGATTCAGGAAATCGAATCTGAACGAAGCGGAGAAGAGGACCATGAAGAAGAAGAGCATGAGCATCATCACCACCATGATGAAGACGATGACGAGCACGAGCATCACCATCATGATGAAGAAGAGGACGAACATGAGCATCACCATCACGATCACGAGGATCATGAACATGGTCACCACCACCACCATCATCACGATCATGACCATGACCACGAAGGTGGCGAGGTTGAGGAATATGGTATCGGAACCTTCGTATATTATCGCCGCAAGGCATTCGACCTGAGTCTCTTCGATGAGTTTGTTGCAAGAAAATGGCCTCGTGACATCGTTCGTGCCAAGGGTATTTGCTATTTTGCTGATGAACCAGATATGTGCTATGTTTTCGAGCAGGCTGGTCAGCAGAAGACAGTCAAGCAGGCTGGTCAGTGGCTCGCAACAATGCCAGCCGACCAGCTCGCAGAACTGCGCAAGAACAATCCGCAGCTCGAGAAGGAATGGGATGAGAAACTTGGTGACCGTATGATCAAGATTGTATTCATAGGTCAGCACATCAAGGACCAGAAGGATGCTATTATCGCCGAACTTGATAAGACTTTAGCACTCTAAGGGAAGTCGCCCTGTCAGGCAAAAGCATGAAGAGATTTATGTTTTTGTCCTCACAGGGCGTTATATTTTACTTGTTAAACTTAAGAGATAATAGCGCATTTTAACTACCGAAAAGCTGAAAAAACCAGAAATTAAAGGAAAAATGCGGGTAAAAATGCAGTTTTTTCTTCGTTTGTACTTTTAATTCGTTTTTTTTTGTTAAATTTGCACCCGATTATAAATACTTAAGTGAATATACAAAGAAATGAAGACCGATTTTCGACCTGCATATATTAAGGACTTTGAGGCGTGTTGGAACATCATTGACCAGGCTCGTCGCTCTATGATTGCATCAGGACGTCATCAGTGGACTAATGACTATCCTGCTGAGCACGATATAAAAGACGACATCAACAATGGTAATGCATACGTACTTACCGTAGATGGCGAGGTGGCTGTCTATGGTGCAGTAGCACTCAATGGTGAACCACAGTACGATTTTATCGATGGCGACTGGCTTACCACAGGCGATTATTATGTAATACACCGCTTTGCTACGTTGCCTAAATATCAGCGTGAGGGTTTCGCACGTATATTTATTAATAAGGTGAATAGTCTCTGCGAGGTAGAAAAGGTTCCTAGCATCAAGGTAGATACCAATTTCGATAATCTTCCGATGATTAACTTGCTCTCTTCCATGGGCTTCTGCATCTGCGGAAGAATCAACTATGGGAACAGAGGTATGCGCTTTGCTTTCGAAAAGCAAACGATACAGCCACAAATACAATAACGATTTACAGACATTATGGAGGATAAATTAAATAGAATGAGAAGCTTGGTCAATCAACTGAACCAAGCTTCTGATGTTTATTATAACGGCAAAGGTGAAATCCTTACCGATTACGAATGGGATGCCCTATTCGACCAACTCAAGAAGCTGGAAGAGGAAACCGGCGAAATTCTCCCCGATTCCCCTACCAACAAAGTTTCTGAAGATACGATCGTCGGTCAGAAGGAAGAACACGAGTTCGCAGCTCTCTCTTTGGCAAAGACCAAGAAGGTCAGCGACCTCGTCAAGTGGGCAGAAGACCGCCCAATCTGGATTTCCTGGAAGCTGGATGGCCTCACCTTGGTAGTGACATACGACAATGGCAAACTCACCAAGGTGGTAACTCGCGGTAATGGTCATATTGGCACCAACATTACGCATCTGGCACCAGCTATCAGTGGTATTCCGCAGTCCATCAGCGAAAAGGGACATCTCGTGATTCGTGGCGAGGCTGTCATCTCCTATGCCGACTTCGAGCAGTTTATCATCGAAAGCGAAGGTGATTACGCCAATCCCCGCAATCTTGCATCCGGATCTCTTTCATTGAAAGATGTAGAAGAAGTAAAGCAGCGCCATATCCAATGGATTCCTTTCACCCTGGTTTATTGCGAACTGGAAATCACATCATGGGGCAAAAGAATGCTGTGGTTGGAAGAACAGGGTTTCCATCCGGTAGAACGCCAGAAGATAGAGCAGCCAACTTCTGATAACATCCAAAAGGAAATTGATGCTTTTACAGCTAAGGTGACCAACAAAAAGAATCCTTTCCCTGTAGATGGTCTCGTTATCTGCTACGATGACACCTCCTATGCAGCTACTGGTTCCGTAACAGGTCATCATGCAACAAGAGCCGGTTACGCCTTCAAATGGCAAGATGAGCACGCCGATACCGAACTCGACCACATCGAATGGTCGTGTGCTGCCAATACCATCACTCCTGTGGCTGTCTTCAAGCCTGTAGAACTGGAAGGAACAACTGTTCAGCGAGCCTCTCTCTGCAACGTAAGTGAATGCGAACGCTTGGGAATCGGGGGTAAGGGAACCCGATTGCAGGTAATCAAGGCCAACAAGATTATCCCCAAGGTGATCAATGTGACAGAATCACTTGGTGTTTTTGAAATTCCTGAAGTGTGTCCTGTCTGCCATGCAGAAGCTATCGTCAGAGAAAGCGAAAGCGGTACGAAGACTCTGCATTGCACCAACCCACATTGTGCAGCCAAGCAGATTAAGAAGTTTGCCAGATTCGTGAGCAAGGAAGGCCTGAACATAGAAGGAATCTCAGAACAGACTATCTGGAAGCTGGTAAACGAAGGCTTGATCAGTGAATATGCAGACTTTTATCATCTTTCCAATCATGCCTATGTCATCTCTTCCTGGGAAGGATTCGGAAAGAAGAGTGTAGGCAATATGCTGGAAAGCATCCGCAAAAGCCGAAATACAGATGGTCGTCATCTGCTCTATGCTCTGAACATCCCGCTGTGTGGAGGTGATGTTGCCAAAAAGCTGATTGAACGCTATCCTGTCCAGAAACTGATAGAAACCGCACGACTCTGTATGTTTGATGATGAGTTTGCCAGCATCGACGGCATTGGTCCTGAAAAAAGCGCCAAATTCATCGCCTGGTTCAAAGATGACAACAACTTCGCTCATGTACAGCATCTGATGAAGGAGCTGACCATTACAGAACAGGCTCCTGTAGAGAAAGGTACGCAGTGTGAAGGACTAACCTTCGTTGTAACGGGCGATGTTCATCATTATAAAAACCGCAACGAGTTGAAGGCTTACATTGAAAGCCAAGGTGGCAAGGTGACGGGAAGCGTAAGCAAGAGCACCAACTTCCTCATCAACAACGATGCAACCTCCCAAAGTTCCAAGAACAAGAAGGCTCATGAACTCAACATCCCTATCATCACGGAAGATGAGTTCGTTGAGAAATTCGGATAAAAAGAAATCCCTTAGACTTCCACAAGCCTAAGGGATTTTTTTATTCTGTTATTCTTGAGAATTAATTTGTTCCGCAATATTGTCCCATAAAAAGGATACCGCCACTCTGACTGTCCTGAATCATATACACGAATGGACGGTCAGCGATGAACTCCACATTTCTTGTCTCCTCAGGTGCCATGGCTGTCAGCATCACGGCAGCTGTTACAGCAGCAGCCTTTGTTCCCTGCTCATTCACCTCTATCTTTGCCTTCTGGAGCATCTTGCTTACAAAGAAATTGCCGTCAGCAAAATGACTGAAGTTCGCTTTGCCTGCCACAAACATAGAAGGAGCACCCAAATCACTGATGATTGCATTCAGAGGCAGTTCCTGTTCGATAGTAAATTTAGGCAACTTGAGATTCACCATACAGTTTTCCATATTCTGCGAAATCTGATTCAGCTTCTCTTCATCCAGACCTTTCATCATTTCCTGGATATTCTTGCCCTCATTTGGCAGAAGCACCAGCATACGATAGCTGCCATTGCCATAAGGAAGATCTACAGCCTTGAAATCCTTGTTCTCTGCATAGAAGAGCTTCTTGACCTGATGCATCATCTCTACTTTCTGAATATCACGTGTATAGCCACGGAAATTCTCCAGCTTGGTGTCCTTGGCATTGAACTTGTTCTGCCATGTTCCCTTGAAATAGATGGCATTCATCAAATACGATACTGCATCGGCTGAAACCTGATCAATAATACGTGGAATCATGCCGTTGGTTTTTTCCTTGCACCAGCCATTGATGCGGTCTGTTGACTTGGAAGAGGTGAAATCCAGACTTTCAATACCAGCCAAATAACTATCGCTCACTTTCTGACAGAAATCCTTGTTGAGCTGGAAGTTCTTGTTTACGGCAATGTAATTAGCTATATTCACGGTTGTCTGCTTATCCTGCTTGTTAGCAGTAAGAAGCATAGCCTTATAAAGCTCATTCAGATCGCTGACAGAAACTCCCTCGCAACCGATAGCTTTCAATATCTCCTGTTGAGTAATTCCATCCGCACCATTTGCCAGCATTCCCATCAGATAAGATACGCTCATAGGTGAAATCACCTTAGACTCCATATCTGTAACCTTATTGAAGAGACGAAGCGCAAATGCATTGTTCTTCTTCACTATATCCTGCTGGGTGTCAGAAAGAACAAGATAGCTATTATCCAAATCCTCTTCATTCTTACCCATTTCGCTGTCCTTGCTTGAATTGGAATCACCGTTTATTTTCTTGCTGCTAGCACAAGAAGTCATAGCCATTGCAGCCATCATCATCAGAGCTGCCATAGTTATCTTACTGTCATTTCTCTTTTTCATAATCTTTTAATTTTGTTGATAATCTGTCTATGAAATGCAAGTTGCTGCGATTCCTTGCATCGGAAGGCTAAAATTTAAGACTCGTTAACTGCCTCATTACCTGGCAACACACGCAAATGATATCTGTTACCATCGAAGTCAACACGCATAAGACTCTGAGGTTTGGTTATCTTGGCTAACTCAAGAGCCACATGCCCCATCGTTCTGCGAAGATTCAATTCGATACAAGATACAAGTTCTAACTGACCATCCTTTGCTGCAATCATCATATCTACTCCAAACGGCCCATTATAGTTTTCCTTTAACGCAGGTTCAACTATATCAATAATCTTCTGTCTTGCAGAGAGAAGCACATCTTCACTGATGTATTTCTTCATCATTTCAATCTTCTCTTCTTCAGAGCAGAGCAAGTTACCGGTATAGGCATTTTTGACGGTATCGAAGAGCGAGAGTCCCAGATAGTGAACCTTGCCGTCACGCATCTCGAATTCCATACCAAAATCTTTCACCTTATTATAATATGGCTCTATGGTAACGCCACCCTGTCTGAAGATGATGTTGCTTACCCAGCGTTGGAAAGCCGGATATTCACCATTTGTCCGGAACTCATCGGCAGAAACATATTTCACGCCTCTTCCACTGCTGCTCCAAGGAGCCTTGACTACAGCCTTGCCCCACTTCATCACGCATTCCTTAACCAGAGCAAAGTTATCTGCATACACTACATTCTGCTGCAGATGTTCAGCAGCCCATTGGCGGCTGCTTATCGCGCGTACCTTATCTAATACCTCATCAGTAGGCAGCATAATCTCTGGCAAACCGATACGTTCCAGCTCGCCTTTCAGACTCAAGTCCCATCCCCAAGGATGCACGCAGTCTATAAACTCCGTCTTAAGCAGATGCTCAAGCTGCAGTTTGGTTATAAACTCAACTTTTTCCAACAGGTGCTCTCCAAAATGGCGCACCTTGTCGCGTGCATTGTCTATGTCGTCAACAAGCACCAAGTCACCCTGATCTGCCCACAAGGCAGGAATAAATGCAAGGTCGCTTCGCAACTGTCTTCCAGCATGTGGAGCGGTAAACTGTCGCAAATGAGCGGCCAATGCCAAATCGTGTTCTGGATTGAAGATATGTAGTTTCATACTGCAAAGATACAAATTATTGAGATAAAAACGGCAAAAGAAGGTAAGTTTTACTTAGAAAAGTGCTAAATAATGAAAAAAATGTTAGTTTTTGCTATCTAGAGTTTGCAAATTTAAAATATATTATTACCTTTGCATCGTAAAAAACAAATATGAATCAATATTAAACGCATGGAAGAAGCATTCTTCAGAACACATACATACCTAGTTGAGCATACAGATGCTCCAGTCAGACGAACCTTGATGGATGAGATTGACTGGAACGATCGTATGATTGGCATCAAAGGCACTAGAGGCGTAGGTAAATCTACCTTTCTCCTCCAGTATGCCAAGGAACACTTTGGGCCATACGATCGCAAGTGCTTGTATGTGAACATGAACAACTTCTATTTCCAGAGCAGAGGTATTGCCGATTTTGCAGGTGACTTTGTGAATCAAGGTGGACGCACACTTCTGATAGATCAGGTTTTCAAGCAGCAGGACTGGAGCAAGGAGCTCCGCAAATGTTACGACCTGTATCCTGAACTGAAGATCGTGTTTACAGGTTCCAGCGTCATGCGCCTGAAGGAAGAGAATCCAGAACTCAATGGAATCGTGAAGAGTTACAATCTCCGTGGCTTCTCATTCAGAGAATATATCAATCTGAAGACGGGCAACGATTTCCAGCCATACGAGCTCGAAGATATTCTCCGCAATCATGAACACATCATCAAGCAGATCCTTCCCAAGGTGAGTCCGATGAAATACTTCAATGATTATCTGCATCATGGCTTCTACCCATTCTTCTTGGAACAGCGTAACTTCACAGAGAATCTACTAAAGACAATGAATATGATGACCGAGGTTGACATCCTCCTCATCAAGCAGATAGAACTGAAGTATCTGCCAAAAATAAAACGCCTGTTCTACGAGTTGGCTGTCGAAGGCGCCAAGGCTCCCAATGTGAGCCAGCTGGCCGAAAGCATCAATACAAGTAGGGCAACCGTGATGAACTACATTAAGTATCTGGCTGATTCCAGACTCATCAACATGATCTATCCGGAGGGGCAGGATTTTCCGAAGAAACCATCCAAGGTGATGATGCATAATACTAACTTGATGTACGCGATCTATCCTATACAGATTGACAAGCAGGAAGTGATGGAAACATTCTTCGTCAATTCACTTTGGAAAGACCACAAAGTTCACCAGGGCGGCAAAGACCACTATTATACAGTGGATGGCAACAGGAAATTCAGAATCTGTGATGCACAAACTCCCAACAAGATGCGTAGTAATCCAGATACCATCTATGCCCGTTACAATACGGAGGTGGGCAAGGACAACAAGATTCCGTTATGGCTCTTGGGATTCCTATATTAATGAGATTTCGAAAGAAGAATTAAATACAAAACATTTTTAATATTTTATCTAAAAGTAAAATGGCTAAAGAGAAAAAATTTATCACTTGTGATGGTAACACAGCTGCCGCACACGTAAGCTACATGTTTACAGAGGTTGCTGCTATCTACCCTATTACTCCATCATCTCCAATGGCGGAGCATGTAGATGAATGGGCTGCCAAAGGTCGTAAGAACCTTTTCGGTCAGCGAGTTTCTATCCAGGAAATGGAGTCTGAGGCTGGTGCTGCCGGTGCAGTTCACGGTTCTCTCCAGGCTGGTGCCTTGACTTCAACTTACACTGCTTCTCAGGGTTTGTTGTTGATGATTCCTAATATGTACAAGATTGCTGGTGAGTTGCTTCCTTGCGTATTCAACGTATCAGCTCGTACATTGGCTTCTCACTCACTTTGTATCTTCGGTGACCACCAGGACGTAATGGCTTGCCGCCAGACAGGTTTCGCTATGTTCTGCTCAGGTTCTGTTCAGGAGGTTATGGACCTCTCTGCAGTTCCTCACTTGGCTACATTGGAGACAAAGGTTCCTTTCATTAACTTCTTCGATGGTTTCCGTACTTCTCACGAGTACCACAAGATCGAGGAGATGGATATGGAAGACATCCGTCCATTGGTTAAGGAAGAGTTCATCGAGGACTTCCGTAACCGTGCTTTGACTCCTGAGCGTCCTGTTACTCGCGGTACCGCTGAGAACCCAGAGACATTCTTCACTCACCGTGAGGCTTGCAACCCTTACTACGATGCAATCCCTGAGGTAGTAGAGAAGTACTGCCAGGAGATGACTAAGATCACTGGTCGTGAGTATCACCTCTTCAACTACTATGGTGCTGAGGATGCTGAGAACATCATTATCTTGATGGGTTCTGCTACAGAGCCTGCTCGTGAGGCTATCGACTACTTGAATAAGCAGGGCAAGAAGGTTGGTATGGTTGCAGTTCACCTGTACCGTCCATTCTCTGTTGACTTCTTGAAGAAGACTATCCCAGCTACTGTTAAGCGTATCGCTGTTCTCGACCGTACTAAGGAGCCAGGTGCAGAGGGTGAGCCATTGTACCTCGACGTTAAGTCAGCTCTCTACGATGACGAGCGCAAGCCATTGATCGTTGGCGGTCGCTACGGTCTCGGTTCTTCTGATACAACTCCAGCTAAGATCGTTGCTGTATTCAAGAACCTCGAGTTGCCACAGCCTAAGAACCACTTCACTGTAGGTATCGTTGATGACGTTACATTCACTTCTCTCCCAGAAGAGGAGGAAATCCCAATGGGTGGTGACGACTTGTTCGAGGCTAAGTTCTACGGTTTGGGTGCTGACGGTACTGTTGGTGCTAACAAGAACTCAGTTCAGATTATCGGTAACAATACTAACAAGTATTGCCAGGCATACTTCTCTTACGACTCTAAGAAGTCTGGTGGTTTCACCTGCTCTCACTTGCGTTTCGGCGACAGCCCTATCCACAGCGCATATCAGGTAAATACTCCTAACTTCGTAGCTTGTCACGTACAGGCTTACCTCCACATGTACGATGTAACACGTGGTTTGCGTAAGAACGGTTTCTTCCTGTTGAACACTATCTTCGACGGTGAGGAGTTGGTTAACTTCATCCCTAACAAGGTAAAGCGTTACTTCGCTCAGAACAACATCACTGTTTACTATATCAACGCAACTAAGATTGCTCAGGAGATTGGTCTCGGCAACCGTACCAACACCATCCTCCAGTCTGCATTCTTCCGTATCACAGAGGTTATTCCTTTGGATCTCGCTGTAGAGCAGATGAAGGCATTCATCGTTAAGTCTTACTCTAAGAAGGGTCAGGACGTTGTTGACAAGAACTTCGGCGCTGTTGACCGTGGTGGTGAGTACAAGCAGTTGGCTGTAGATCCAGCTTGGGCTAACCTCGCAGACGATGAGGCTAAGGAGGATAACGCTCCAGCATTCGTTAAGGAGCTCGTTCGTCCTATCAACGGCCAGGCAGGTGACCTCTTGAAGGTTTCTGACTTCGTTAAGCACGACACAGTTGACGGTACATGGCAGAACGGTACTTCAGCATTCGAGAAGCGTGGTGTTGAGGCATTCGTACCAGTATGGAACGTAGAGAACTGTATCCAGTGTAACAAGTGTTCATTCGTTTGTCCTCACGCAGCTATCCGTCCATTCGTATTGACAGATGAGGAGCTCGCAGGCATCGAGGGTCTCGAGACTCAGGATGTAAAGGCACCTAAGGCTTTGGCTGGTATGCACTTCCGCATCGAGACATCAGTACTCGACTGTCTGGGTTGTGGTAACTGTGCTGACGTCTGCCCAGGTAAGAAGGGTGAGAAGGCGTTGACAATGGTTCCATTCAACGTTGATGCAGAGGATATGGTCAAGGAAGCAGCTAACTGGGAGTACCTCGTACACAACGTTGCTTCTAAGCAGGATCTCGTTGACATCAAGCAGAGCCCTAAGAACTCTCAGTTCGCTCAGCCATTGTTCGAGTTCTCTGGTGCTTGCTCTGGTTGTGGTGAGACTCCATACGTTAAGTTGATTTCTCAGCTCTTCGGTGATCGTCAGATGATTGCTAACGCTACTGGTTGTTCTTCTATCTACTCAGCTTCTATCCCATCTACTCCATATACAAAGAACGCTAAGGGTCAGGGTCCTGCATTCGACAACTCATTGTTCGAGGACTTCTGCGAGTTCGGTCTCGGTATGGTAATGGGTAACAAGAAGATGAAGGAGCGCATCGCTCACTTGCTCGAGGAGGCTAAGGCTAGCGAGAAGGTTTCTGCTGAGTTCGTAGCTGCTGCTGACAAGTGGATGGCTAACATGAACGATTCTGAGGGTTCTAAGGAGGCTGCTGCAGAGTTGAAGCCTCTCATCGCTGCTTGCGCTGAGAAGGGTTGCCCTATCTGCAAAGAGCTCAAGACTTTGGATCACTACCTCGTTAAGCGTTCACAGTGGATCATCGGTGGTGATGGTGCTTCTTATGATATCGGTTACGGTGGTCTCGACCACGTATTGGCTTCTGGTGAGGATGTTAACATCCTGGTACTCGATACTGAGGTTTACTCTAACACTGGTGGTCAGTCTTCTAAGTCTACTCCACTTGGTGCTATCGCACAGTTCGCTGCTCAGGGTAAGCGTATCCGTAAGAAGGATCTCGGTTTGATGCAGACTACATACGGTTACATCTACGTAGCTCAGGTAGCTATGGGTGCTGACAATGCTCAGACATTGAAGGCTATCCGTGAGGCAGAGGCTTATCCAGGTCCATCACTCATCATCGCTTACGCACCATGTATCAACCACGGTTTGAAGCGTAAGGGCGGTATGGGTCGTTCACAGCACGAGGAAGAGTTGGCTGTTGAGTGCGGTTACTGGCACTTGTGGCGTTACAACCCACTGTTGGCTGATGAGGGCAAGAACCCATTCACCCTCGATTCTAAGGCTCCTAACTGGGAGAACTTCCGCGACTTCCTGCTCGGTGAGGTTCGTTACCTCTCTGTACAGAAGGCATTCCCTAAGGAGGCTGATGAGCTCTTCTCTCAGGCAGAGAAGATGGCTAAGCTCCGTTACCAGACTTACGTTCGTAAGAGCCAGGAGGACTGGAGCGAGCAGATCTAATCTCAAAATAAAAATTGGATTCTAACATAATGAGCCTTGGTTGCTATTTTGGCAACCAAGGCTTTTTTTGTTTCCTTTTTGGTTTATTCACCCCACTCCTTCTTTACATCGAAGCAAGGACAATCCTTGCTGCCGAACTCATTGTGCCCATGTACCGTCGCCTCGGTATTCCTCCTTCAGTTGCTCAATGAGCGCTTTCAGCGCCGCCTTCTGCTGTGGAGTTCGGATATCTGTAAAGGTACTCATCTTCAGTGAGTTATACGCTCTCAGGTTGAGTCCGTCGTAACGAAATAATAGCTTCTTAAAACTGAATAACTGAATACTGAACACCTTTCCGCCTTGCATTCCGTCAGCTCCGTCGGCATTTTGCTCCCTTCGGAGGATTTTTCTCGATGTAATGGCGGTTCACCAGTTTCTTTGCATCATCGATTAGCCTTGACTATGCCTGCGTCAAAGAAAAATAAATTTTTCTTACCATATTAATTTATAATGTTACTCAAGTTTCGCATGTAAGCTCCACACGCCCTGAAAGGGCAGAAGCCCCTAGCCCAGGGCATCGCCCTGGGTTATTATGGACGCAACCCTGTCGCCCTGTAAGGGCAAAAGCTTTAAAGAACCGGGCTATTTATAAGGCTTTTGCCCTTACAGGGCGCCTTGCTGATTGCTTTTATACCCAGGGCGTTGCCCTGGGCTAGGACCTTTTGGGCCTTCAGCCCGTACTTAAACCACATGCGAAACTTCAGTAATGTTAAAGGGTTGGACTGCGAGATATTCACCAAATTTCTGTTTTCAGGAACGGCACCGGATTCCTATAAACAAAAAACGTCCGCAACCAGACTTTACTTGCCTGATTACGGGTGCAAAGGTACGAAAATATTTTTGTATTTACCTAGTACGTACTATGTACGCGTACTAGTACTATCTTCCCCCTGATGCTGCCATGATACCTAGCGTGCGAGGTATCTAAGAGGGTGTTCAGTATTCAGTATTCAGTTTTTTTCGGGATAGTTACCCTTTCTGTGGTTACAAATTATAAGTAATTATTTTATATTATATATATATATTAATATATATATATAATATACTATCTATACAGAGGGTGGTAACAAGAGCGAAAAAAACTGAATACTGAATACTGAATACGTTTCCCTGTAATCGGGTATTACTTCGTAATATGCTGATTTATATCGCAAAACATAGTTTTCGACACCGCAAAAACATAGAGATGCGCCCCATAAGAAATAGAGTCCGTTTTTTAACGAAGTTTCAAATCGTAAGTGTTTTGCTGAAAATCGCTCCTTATCACATGCAAAAATTTGGTAGATGCCGAAAATCTTCGTATCTTTGCACCGGCAATCGAAGGAACAGCCTATTGTGCCGAAAACCGGTCATCTATAAAGACCGGGGCGGGGCTTAAATGATGGCAGGTGCCGGTCATCAATGAAGACCCAGAATCGGTCATGGTTATTCCCGGTTATTTTCATTGTATATTACTTTTTTTTCGTATCTTTGCAACAAATTTCGTAAAAATGAGTTATTATATAATAAATAGCTAGTTATAGGATCATAAATGAATAGGAAAATCATGAAGTTGAAGATAAATAAAATGAGGAAACAGTTCATCCTCTTCCTTCTGCTTGTGACGGCAGCAGGTTCTGCCTTCGCACAGACTTCCACCATGACCGATGATCAGGTGATGAGTCTGGTAGTGAGAGAGCATGAAAAAGGGTCATCAAATGCTCAGATAGTTACCAAACTGATGCAGCAGGGTGTAGATATCTCGCAGATTCGACGGGTAAGAGACAAGTATCAGCGCCAGTTGAAACAGGGCGGGGTAACTGGCACTTCGGCACAACTGCAAGGGAAGGAAACCTCCCGCCTTCGCACCAACAATGGTAAACCCCGTGAAGATTACGGTAAGGGAATCAGCGAAGAATCGAAGAACTACAGCAACTATCGCATCACTGCACAGAAGGATGATCAATACAAGCATACTTTCGATGAGGATGACGAGGAGTATATGGATTTCCAGAACGAGATGGATGGTATTATTCCAGATACGGCGATGATGATCAAACGTCTCCTTGCTGAGCGGGAAGCGAAAACCAAGAAGGTTTTCGGAAGAGACATCTTCAATAACAAAGAGTTGAGCTTCGAGCCAAATATGAATATTGCCACTCCACAGAACTATCGCTTAGGACCTGGAGATGCGGTTATCATTGACATCTATGGTGCATCCCAGAAAACCATAGAAAGCACCGTCTCTCCTGATGGCGAAGTTACCATCGAAGGCTTTGGACCTGTATCGGTAGCTGGCTTGACCGTAGCTCAGGCAAATGCCCGACTTCGCAATACACTGGGTAGCAGATACCGTTCGAGCAAGATTAAACTCACTGTAGGACAAACCAAGACCATTATGGTCAATGTGATGGGCGAAGTAAAAACTCCAGGCACCTATACCCTATCTGCCTTTGCCACCGTTTTCCACGCACTCTATATGGCAGGTGGCACCAACGACTTGGGTACATTGCGAAACATCAAGGTTTATCGCCATAACAAACTGGTTACCGTGGTAGATATCTATGATTACATTCTCAATGGCAAACTGACCGGCAATGTACGCCTGGCAGATAATGATGTCATCGTTGTGGGAGCCTACGATTGTCTGGTTACGATTACCGGAAAGGTAAAGCGCCCGATGATTTATGAAATGAAGAAAAATGAGAGCGTGAACTCTCTTCTTAAATATGCTGGCGGATTCACAGGAGATGCTTACAAGAAATCAGTTCGCATCCATCGCAAGACGGGCAGAGACTATTCTGTATATAACGTAGAGGAATTCGATTTCTCCAGTTTCCATATCGACGATGGCGATTCTGTAAGCGTAGATTCCATTCTCCCCCGCTACAGCAACACCGTAGAAATCAAGGGAGCTGTCTTCCGGCCAGGTATGTACAATTTAGGAGATCAGATCAACAGTGTCCGCACATTGGTAGAACACGCAGAGGGATTAACAGAGGATGCCTTTACGGCACGTGCCGTCATGCACCGAATGAAATCGGACAGATCGCTGGAAGTAATAGCTGTGGATATTGCAGGCGTGATGAATGGTACTGTGGCTGACATTCCACTCAAGGAAAATGATGTCCTATTCATTCCGACAAGACAAGAAAAGATTTCGGAAAGAACTCTCACCATCCGCGGAGAAGTACAATATCCGGGAATCTATCAATATGCAGAAAATGAAACGATTGAGGATTTCGTGCTGCAGGCTGGTGGATTGACCGACAAGGCTTCAACGATTAATGTTCTGGTAAGCCGAAGAGTAAATGACGCCAAGGCAACAAGACCAGACAGTATTATAGCCAAGACCTACACGCTCGCCCTGAAAGATGGTTTCGTGGTGGATGGCACACCAGGATTCAAGCTGATGCCTTTCGATGAAGTAAGCATCCGCAAGAGCCCTGCCTATACGGAACAGCAGAACGTGATGATTGAAGGTGAAGTGATGTTTGGAGGCACCTATACCCTTGATCGCCGCAATGCCAGATTAAGCGATCTCTTCAAGAAGGCTGGAGGAAGCACAGACCAGGCATATATCAAGGGCGCCCGCCTGATGCGTAAGGCAAATGAAGCTGAAAAAACACGCATGGAGGCTGTTCTGAAAATGCAGAGAGAACAACAGCAGAAAAATCTTCTGCAGTTGGCTGCAAGCAGTAATAATGCCAGTGCCATTACCCAGACTGCAAAAGATGCGCAGAATGCTGATCTGTTGAAGTTCAGCGTTCCTGAAGAATATCCCGTAGGCATCGACTTAGCCGAAGCGCTCAAGCATCCGGGCAGTGATGCAGATATGATTTTGCGAGAGGGTGACAGGCTGATTGTTCCACAATACAATGGAACCGTGAAAATCAATGGCTCTGTGATGTACGCCAATACGGTAGCCTATGAAAAGGGCAAGAGTATTGCCAGCTACATAGATGAAGCGGGTGGATTTGCATCTGATGCCAACAAGAGCAAGGCTTATATTATCTATATGAATGGCAAGGTAGCCAAGGTGGGGCATGGTGCCAAGGCTCAACCTGGTTGCGAGATTGTTGTTCCATCCAAGATGAAACGCAAGATGACTGTGGCGGAAACCATGAGCATGGGTAGTAGCCTTTCAAGCATCGCTGCCATGATTGCAACAATTGCCAATCTCAGCAAATAATGATAATGAAAATCCAAAGAACACAAAAAAGCAGGTAACGGAAGATCGTTACCTGCTTTTTTCTTATACTTTTTATACTTTTTCCTTGTTCTTTGATTATTATATGGACATTTTACTGTTGCTTCAGATACTCTGCACACATCTCTGCACAGCGTTCACCATCCACACCTGCTGAAACAATGCCACCAGCATATCCGGCACCCTCACCACATGGGAAGAGACCTTGGATCCGGACATGCATCAACGTTTCTCTGTCACGTACGATGCGGACCGGTGAAGAGGTGCGAGTCTCCATCGCAATCAGAGTAGCCTCATTGGTGAGAAAACCATGCGCATTCTTTCCAAAAGTCTTAAAGCCTTCCTGCAGGCGCTTGGAAACAAAAGATGGCATCCAAAAATGAAGCGGACTGCTGATCAAACCAGGAGCATAACTGCTTTTTGGCAAATCATAGCTCAAACGGTTGTTTACAAAATCAGCCATACGCTGCGCTGGAGCAGTCTGCTTCATATTCGCCTGCTGCCAGCACTGCTTCTCTACCCTTTCCTGGAAATGCATCATAGCCAGAGGATCCTTCAATTCCTCTTCCGACTGTACAACATCTTCAGGATGCGTCTCTACCACCATACCGGAATTACTCCAGGCAGTACCACGGTTGCTAGGACTCATACCATTCACCACCAGCTGCTCAGGACCTGTAGCAGCTGGAATCACAAAACCACCCGGGCACATACAGAAGCTATACACACCCCGTCCATCTACCTGAGTTACAAAACTATACTCGGCTGCAGGAAGATACTTTCCTCTGCCATTCCTGTTGTGGTACTGTATCTGGTCGATGAGCTGGGAAGGATGCTCCAATCGAACACCGACGGCAATACCCTTGGCTTCGATTTCAATCTTCGAAGAAGCCAGATAGCGATAGACATCCCGGGCACTATGACCTGTAGCAAGAATCACCGGTCCGCGATAATTCTCCTCTGCACCTGTTGCCAGGTTAACAGCTTCAACCCCAATCACACGGTCACCTTCCAGGATAAAACGAGTCATCTTGGTCTGAAAATGCACCTCACCGCCACTATTGATAATCGTATTGCGCATATTCTCTATCACGCGAGGCAACTTATCTGTACCGATATGAGGATGGGCATCTGCAAGGATGTTCGTATTGGCACCATGCTGGCAGAAAACATTCAGAATCTTATCCACGCTACCACGCTTCTTGCTTCGGGTATAAAGCTTACCGTCACTATACGCTCCTGCACCACCTTCACCAAAACAATAGTTGCTCTCACTATCCACCTTCTGGGTCTTGGTGATGTTGGAAAGGTCCTTTTTACGCTCACGCACGTCCTTGCCACGCTCCAGGACAACAGGGCGATATCCCAGCTCTATCAAACGTAAGGAAGCAAAGAGACCGCCGGGCCCCTCTCCTACCACAATGACTCTCGGACGCGAACTGACATCAGGATATTCCGTATGGACATACTGATCATCCTGAGGCATCTCATTGATATAGGCACGTACCTTCAGATTCACAAAAATGGTACGCTGGCGGGCATCAATACTGCGTTTCAACACACGCACCTTGTTTAAGGTTCTTGCATCCAATCCTTTTTCTTTAGCCAGATAGCGCTTGATACCCTCTTCATTGGCTGCCTGTTCTGGCAGAATTCTAATCTGATATTCCTGAATCATTTACTTTGAACTTTGAAATTTGAACTTTGAACTTTATGATTAGCTTTATGAAAGTGATGAGTGAGAAGTTCATACTTCCATAGTTGCCAGCACTTCGAATGTATCTAATTGATACATTGTGAATTTACCATTCTCCAGTGTAGCAAACGTTGGCACATTACCACCCTTAGGGAAGGTGATGCTACCCGTATTGACAATGGCTTTTCCCTCATCATTGTGAGACAATTCCCAAAGATGCGAATGACCATAAATCATTGCATCGTAAGGTCCCTTTGGCATATTATCCTTATTGTAAATATGTCCATGGGTCAAGAGATAGCGCTTACCGTCATCTACCAGCAGAGCATAGGTTTCCATCATAGGGAAATCAAGGAGCATCTGATCTACTTCTGCATCACAGTTACCTCTGACAGCAACTATCTTGTCAGCCAGATCATTCAGTCGTTCCACAATCCCTTTAGGATCAATACCTTCTGGGATTCTGTTACGCGGACCATAGTTGATGATGTCACCCATGATACACATCATATCACACTTTTCCTTCTCAAAGAAGTCGAGAACTTTTTCCAAGGCTGGCAAGCAGCCGTGAATATCTGAGAATAATAAATACTTCATTGTGCTTATCTATATCTGTTTCTGTTTCAATTTAACATCCGCAAAAGTACGCAAATTATCCGAAACCTCCAAACTTTTCGAGAAGATTTAACGCTTTTATCATATATAATAATGTATAGAAAGTATTTTAAGCTATAAAAAACTACAAAATAAGGAAAATCGCCTACATATTGCCACTTTTTTAAACTTTTCTTTGGCAGTTTGCTATAAATTTAGTACTTTTGCCCACAAGTTCTGCTTCGGCCCCGGTCGTTTCGGGGGGAGCATTACAATACCAACGCAAAATTCAATAACGTATGAAAGTATTAAAATTCGGCGGAACATCAGTTGGTTCCGTAAAAAGCATCCTCAGCTTGAAACGTATCGTTGAAAATGAGGCAAAGAAACAGAGTGTAGTGGTTGTCGTGAGCGCACTTGGCGGTATCACCGACAAACTCTTGCAAACCTCTCAGCTTGCCCTCAAGGGTGATGAATCATGGAGAGTCGAATTCGATGCCATGGTTGATCGCCACCATAAGATGATAGATACCATCATCACCGACACAGCGGATAGAGAAAATCTTTTTAAATCAGTTGATGCCCTCTTCGAACAGTTGAAGAGCATCTACTTCGGTGTGTATCTGATTCACGACCTCAGCGAGAAGACCCAGGATGCTATCGTGAGCTATGGAGAAAGACTCAGCTCGAAGATTGTTGCCACACTGATTCGTGGCGCCAAGTGGTTTGACTCACGTAACTTCATCAAGACAGCTCGCCTCAATGGCAAGGGGAAGCATACCCTCGACAGCGAGTTGACTAACAAATTGGTGAAGGATACTTTCGCTGACCTTCCTCGCATTTCTCTCGTTCCGGGTTTCATCAGCCGTGACAAAGATACAGAACGTACCACAAACCTCGGTCGTGGTGGTAGTGACTATACTGCAGCTATCATTGCAGCAGCATTGAATGCGGAAGTCCTTGAAATCTGGACTGATGTAGATGGATTCATGACAGCCGACCCACGTGTCATCAAATCAGCTTATACGATCAACGAACTGAGTTATATTGAGGCTATGGAGCTTTGTAACTTCGGTGCAAAGGTTATCTATCCTCCAACCATCTACCCAGTTTGTGTCAACAATATCCCTATCAAGGTAAAGAATACCTTCAACCCAGATGCTCCTGGTACAATCATCAAGAATAAGATAGATAGTGACCAGAAACCTATCAAGGGTATCTCTTCTATCAATGGTACTGCGCTCATCACTGTAACCGGTCTTTCCATGGTGGGTGTCATCGGTGTAAACCGCCGTATCTTTACTGCTCTTGCCAACGAGGGTATCTCTGTATTTATGGTTTCACAGGCTTCTTCAGAGAATTCAACCTCTATCGGTGTACGTGAGCAGGATGTAGAAGAAGCAGTAAACGTATTGAACCGCGAGTTCCACAACGAGATTGCAGATGGAGCCATGTATCCTATGCATGCAGAAACCGGACTTGCTACCATTGCCATCGTGGGTGAGAACATGAAGCATGCTGCAGGTATTGCCGGTAAACTCTTCGGTACACTTGGTAGAAGCGGTATTTCTGTCATTGCATGTGCTCAGGGTGCTTCTGAGACCAACATCTCTTTTGTTGTTAAGAGCGATTACTTGAGAAAGTCACTCAACGTATTGCACGACAGTTTCTTCCTTTCAGAATACAAGGTTCTCAACCTCTTTATCTGCGGTGTAGGTACCGTAGGCGGAAAATTGATTGAACAGATCAAAAAGCAGTCTGCAGACTTGATGGAACGCAGCAAGTTGAAGTTGAATGTTGTGGGTATTGCTTCTTCCAAGAACGCCATCTTCAATCGTGAGGGACTCGACCTGGAGAACTATCAGGCAGAACTGAAGAATTCCTTGCCTAGCACACCGGAACTCCTTCGCGATACCATCCTCGCCATGAATATCTTTAATAGCGTATTCGTAGATTGTACAGCAAGCAAGGATGTTGCAGCCTTATACCAGAGTCTTCTGGAGCATAACGTAAGTGTGATTGCAGCCAACAAGATAGCTGCTTCAAGCGAATATGAGAACTACGAGAAGTTGAAGAAGACTGCCATTCAGCGTGGTGTATTCTTCCGCTTCGAAACGAATGTGGGTGCAGGTCTTCCTATCATCGGAACCATCAACGACCTCCGAAATTCCGGAGATAAAATCCTTAAAATAGAGGCAGTTCTCTCAGGAACGCTCAACTTTATCTTTAATGCCATTTCAAGTGTTGTTCCATTCTCTGAGACAGTGAAACTGGCAAAGGAGAAGGGTTACAGTGAGCCAGATCCACGTATCGACCTCAGTGGCATGGATGTCATAAGAAAGCTTGTCATCCTCTCCCGTGAGGCTGGATATCGTGTAGAACAGGAAGATGTAGAAAAGAATCTTTTTGTACCTAACTCTTTCTTCAAGGGTAGCATTGAAGAGTTCTGGAAGAAACTGCCACAGCTCGATGCCGACTTTGAGGCTAAGCGCAAGACTCTGGATATGGAGCACAAGCGCTGGCGCTTCGTTGCCACCCTTGACAAGGGAAAGACCAGTGTAGGTCTGCAGGCTGTAGGTCCTGAGCACCCATTCTACAATCTGGAAGGTTCCAACAATATCGTATTGCTCACCACAGAGCGCTACAAGGAATACCCTATGATGATTCAGGGATATGGTGCCGGTGCCAGTGTAACTGCAGCCGGTGTCTTTGCCAACATCATGAGTATTGCCAACGTTTAATTTCGTTGTATCAATCAATAAAGGATAACAATTATGAAGCATATTATCATTTTAGGCGATGGCATGGCCGACCACCCAGTGGAAAGACTGGGTGGAAAGACCTTGCTTCAATACGCCCATACACCATATATGGATATGCTTGCCAAGAAAGGCAAGACTGGAAGACTCATTACTGTACCCGATGGTTTTCTGCCTGGTTCAGAGGTAGCCAACAGCTCTATCATGGGTTACGACCAGAATGAGGTTTACGAAGGACGCGGTCCACTGGAGGCAGCCAGCATCGGCTACGAGTTGAAGCCAACCGACCTGGCGCTTCGCTGCAACATCATCAACGTGCAGGATGGCAAGATCATTACGCACAATGGTGGTAACCTGGAGACAGAAGATGCTGATGTACTCATCAAGTATCTCAATGAAACCCTGGGAAAGGACTATCCTGATGTAGAATTCGTAACAGGTATCCAGTATCGCCATCTGCTCGTGGTGCATCATGGCAACAAGCACATAGAATGTGCTCCACCTCATGATCATCCTAACGAGAACTGGCATGAATTGCTCGTAAAACCTATCCTGCCGGAATCAGAAATAGAAGAGGGACATATCTCATGCAGCGATACTGCCGCTCTTCTGAACGAGTTGATTATCAAGAGTAAGGAACTCCTGGAAAATCATCCTTTCAATATAGAACGCAAGAAGCGTGGCGAGCGTATGGCAAACCTGATCTGGCCTTGGGGCGGTGGTTATCGACCACACATGCTGACTCTTTCGCAGATGTATCCTCAAATCAAGAAGGGTTCTGTGATTTCTGCCGTTGACCTGATTCGTGGTATCGGTCATTATGCTGGTCTTCGCAACATCATCGTAGAGGGTGCCACAGGCCTTTCTGATACGAATTACGAAGGCAAGGCTGCAGCAGCTATCCAGGCTTTGAAGGATGGAGACGACTTTGTCTATGTCCATGTAGAGGCAAGTGACGAGGCTGGTCATGATGGTGATTTGGAATTAAAGCTCAAGACTATCGAATACCTCGACCAGCGCTTGATCAAACCTATCGTTGATGAGGTGAACACATGGATAGAACCTGTCTGCATTTCGGTTTTGCCAGACCATCCGACTCCAGTGGAGGTCCGCACTCATGTGAAGGAACCCGTTCCTTTCATCATCTACTATCCAGGTATCGAACCTGATCAGGTAGAGGAATACGATGAGGTAAGTTGTGTAAGCGGTAGCTATGGATTGCTCCAGCTGCAAGACTTCATGAAAGCCTTTATGGCAATCAATTAAAAAATAACAACTTAATGATAGTTATCCGAAAGCTAATTAATGATAGCATCCGATAGCTAATTAATGATAGCGTCCGAAAGCTAATCATAAAGTTAAAAGTTCAAATCTCAAAGTTCAAAGTAAAAATGAAATATTATTCAACAAATAAGAAAGCACCAATCGCCGATTTACATAAGGCGGTAGTTAAAGGTTTGGCAGAAGACCGTGGTCTCTATATGCCAGAAATCATCAAGAAGTTACCACAGGACTTCTTCGACCATATCGAGAAGCTGAGCTTCCAGGAGATTGCATACCAGGTAGCTGATGCCTTCTTCGGCGAGGATGTAGATGCAGATTCTCTGAAGAAGATAGTATATGATACCTTGGCATTCGACTGCCCTGTTGTAGAGGTAGAGCCAAATATCTACTCCCTGGAGTTGTTCCATGGTCCTACTCTCGCCTTCAAGGATGTAGGTGCCCGTTTCATGGCTCGCCTGCTCCAGTACTTCGTTCGCCAGGAGGGCAAAGAGGAAGTCAACGTTCTCGTAGCAACATCGGGTGATACGGGTTCTGCCGTTGCCAATGGTTTCCTCGGTGTAGAGGGAATCCACGTTTACGTGCTTTATCCAAAGGGCAAGGTTAGCAAGATTCAGGAGAGCCAGTTCACTACCCTCGGTCAGAACATCACAGCCCTTGAGGTAGATGGTGTTTTCGATGACTGCCAGGCGCTGGTTAAGTCTGCGTTCATGGACGAGGAGTTGAACAAGCACATGAAGTTGACTTCTGCCAACTCTATCAATGTAGCCCGCTTCCTGCCTCAGGCATTCTACTATTTCAATGCATACGCCCGCATGAAGGAGAAGGGCTTGGCAGACAAGTTGGTCATCTGCGTACCTAGCGGTAACTTCGGTAACATCACAGCCGGACTCTTCGGCCATGAGATGGGCTTGCCAATCCATCGTTTCATCGCTGCCAACAATGCCAATGACATCTTCTATGAGTATCTGCAGACTGGCAAGTACAATCCACAGCCTAGTAAGCAGACCATTGCCAATGCTATGGACGTGGGTGACCCTTCAAACTTTGCACGCATCTATGACCTCTACAAGGGCAACCACGATGCCATCGCTGCGTACATCAGCGGAGCTACATACAAGGATGAGCAGATTGCAGACACGATGAAGAAGTGCTATAACGAGACTAAATATGTACTTGATCCTCACGGAGCTTGTGGCTATCAGGCTTTAAAGGAGCAGTTGAAACCAGGTGAGGTCGGTGTGTTCCTGGAAACAGCTCATCCAGCCAAGTTTAAGGAGAAGGTGGACAGCATCCTCGGAACCGACATCGAGATTCCAGCCCGTCTTGCTGAATTCATGAAGGGTGAGAAGAAGAGCATCCAGATGACCAAGGACTTTGTATCATTCAAGAACTATCTGATGAACGAATAAATATGAAAATTGTTATCTTAGACGGCTATGCCGCCAATCCGGGCGACCTGGATTATCATCTGTTGGAACAATTGGGAGAGGTAGTGGTTTATCCTCGCACTTCTGATGAAGAAAAAGTGGAACGTGCCAAGGAGGCAGACATCATCCTGTTAAACAAGGTACAGATGGATGCAGAAACATTGGCGCAGCTTCCAAACTTGAAGTACATCGGAATCCAGGCTACAGGTTTCAATGTAGTGGATATAGCTGCTGCCAAGAAACAAGGTATCATCGTTACCAACATCCCAGCCTATAGCACGGATAGTGTGGCACAGATGACCTTTGCCCTTATCCTTGCTGTTACCAACCGTGTAGAGCATTACACTCAGGAAAACAGAAACGAGCGATGGGCTTACAACAAGGATTTCTGTTATTGGGATACACCTTTAATGGAACTTGCAGGCAAAAAGCTTGGCATTATGGGATTGGGCAATATCGGTATGAAGGTTGCCAATATCGCCCGTCAGTTCGGCATGGACGTTTGCGCCTGCACCAGCAAGAACGCTTGCGACCTTCCTGAATGGATCCAGAAGGTCAATAAGGATGGACTGCTTGCCACAAGTGATATTCTCACCCTGCATTGTCCTCTCTCAGATGACACCTATCACTTTATCAATGAGGAGAGTATCGAAAAGATGAAGGATACAGCCATTCTGGTGAATACCGGTCGCGGACCATTGGTAGATGAAGAGGCTGTTGCAAAGGCTTTGCACAACCAGAAACTCGGTGCTTACTGTGCGGACGTGATGACTCAGGAACCACCTTCTAAAGAGAATCCTCTTTTCAAGGAGCCTAATGCCTATCTCACTCCTCACATTGCCTGGGCTACCTTTGAAGCCCGCAAGCGCTTGAATAGGCAGGTAGCTGCTAACGTAAAGGCTTTTCTTGAGGGAAATCCAATCAATGTGGTGAACCCATAAATTGTATGTTTATTTCAATAAAATAAGCAAACCGCTTATTCCCTAGATTTTATGGGGGATAAGCGGTTTCATCAGCTGTCTCACTGGAATCTATCGTCTTCTTACCAGAATATAGATAATAACAGGTGCACCAAAAAGAGGAGTAACGGCATTGAGCGGAACGATTCCACCATCTGATGGCAGTGAACAGAGAAGATTACATAGAAGGGCAATAGCCGCCCCCATCAGCATTGTAACAGGCAGAAGCGGTCGATGATTTTCTGTACCAACCAGCAGACGTGCTATATGAGGAGTGGCAAGTCCAATAAAGGCTATAGGGCCACAAAAAGCAGTAACTACTGCAGTAAGCATACCCGTTATGACGAGCAGGGCTATTCGGAGTTTCCTGATAGGAAAACCTAAATTCTCCGCATATTGCTCCCCCAACAGCATTGCATTAAGCGGCTTGATGAGCAAAAGGGAGACCAACAGACCGAGGATGGCAAATGGCACAAACCATCTCACCTCGTCCATAGAAACATTGCCGAAACTTCCCATTCCCCATATCAGATAGGATTTCACACCTTCTGCCGTACTGAAGAAATTCAATAACGAGATGGCGCTGCTGGCAAGATAGCCTACCATCAAACCGATAATAAGAAGGACAGTATGACTTCTAACAATGGCAGAAAAAGCTGTGATGATTCCCATCACCAGCATTGCACCTGCAAAGGCTGACACCAGAATAGCCATGAATCCACCAATAGCATAACCACATTCGCCATCCAGGAAACCCAGACAAAGATGATCCAGACTTATGTTGCCCCCAAAGGCTAACATAACGATGGCAACAGCCAAGCCTGCTCCACTGCTGATTCCAAAAACATCCGGTCCTGCCAGAGGATTACGGAAAGCTGTCTGGAGCAGTAAACCGCTTGTGGCAAGGGCTGCACCAGAAAGCAAAGCCGTGATGGCCTGCGGAAGACGGGATTCGAGGATAATATAGCCATAAGTATCAGAGACTGTCTGATTCCCCGTCAATGCACCGACCACCTCCCTGTAGGGAATGCTGACGCTACCCCATACCAAATTGCCGAAGAACAACAGCATGATGGCAACTGCCAAGACAATAGAGATAATGACTTTGTTCATGGTTTCTATTGTAATTGACGATGATAGAATCTCAAGGCTCCCAACTTTCTGATATCCTTTGCATACTTCGAGAACTTAGCGTGATCAGCAGGATGTGCAAGGAGGATAAATTCACGAAGCAGAATTTCAGGATGAAAACCGGTGAGTTCAAAATAGGGTTCTGTACTGGTATCCACCTCGTAAATCTGCGGATTGGCAAAGCAATGAAGAGCCTTGTAGCCATCATACTCCTGAAGCAATTGGGCTCGGGTTAATGGCGCACCACCGAAATACTTGAATGCCCAGACATCAATATCTTTTCCTTTCGAAAGAATCTGCTCCGGACTCATCGCAAGACTTCCACTATGCGAATCGTCTTCAAAGACATAACGGGCGTTGGCATCCTTTAATAAAATACCAATAGTACTCTGTCCTCCAGGAACATACCATACACTTCCCGTTTTTCTCTCGGTCAACACCGACAGACCTTGCGGTAACTTCTTGGCAACAGCCTTCAGATGCTGATAATCCTGTTCTATGCGCGTAAAGAGCGAGTCCGCATTCTTGTCAAAAAGCATCCCATAAAACTTCATCCATTCTGCTCTCCCCAATGGCGAAGTCTCCATATAATCAGCAGCTTCAATGATGGGAATATGAAGTTTATCCAGTTTACCATACCCTCCACTGTTCTCGAAAGGAGAAACCAGGAGAGCCTCCGGCTTCAAGGAGATGATCCGTTCAATATCCGGTTGCATACTGGAACCACAATCCACCACTCTCTTCCTGATATCTGGAATATTGATATAATTCATATCACATACGCCAGTGATGGCATTCCTGCAACCCAGTTCATACATCAGCTGACAATGAGGTCCCGTGAAGACCACGCTGCTCGTTACCGGTGTGCGGACTGTATCTGTAGCGCATCTGGCAGCAGAAGCACGTCGCAGAGCAAGTCGTGTTACGGTTTCATTTCCCTCCTTCCCTTTAGGCACCAGAATGTAGCGATGCAGAAGAGTTCCCTCTTTCCAAGGATTGGCAAGAATCACCTCAGTATATTCTTCTCCGTGCTTCACCATCGTGAGATGCTGCGCATATTTTAACGGGATGGTATCCCCTGCATCCACATCATTTCCAGTCTGAGTCTTACTCATCTGACAGGATGCAAAAAGAGAAGCTAGCCCCAAGAACAAAGCTGCCTTAAAAATCCTATGATTGATAAATATCTTTTTCATCATTGAACATAATTATATAATCTGTCTGCAAAAGTACAAAGAAAAAATAAGCCAGACAAGTTTTCTGCAAAAAAAAATGCTCCGGGAAAAGTCTTGAAACCTTTCCCGGAGCAATAATCATTATTTCTAAAAGAGTTCAGGCAATATTACTTGCTCTCTGCCTCAGCCTTCTTGGTCTCAGCTGCTGTTGGACCATAGTAGCCATAGTAAGCCTGGTAGCGAGTGTAACCCCAATTAGCCTGAGCCTTCTCTGGGTCGAGCTCCTTAGCCTTGTCGAGAACCTTGATAGCCTCCTGGTAAACTACCTTGCGACCGTTAGGATCCTGCAAGTTACCAGCCTTGCTGTTGTAGCAAGCACCGAGGTAAACCAAAACTACAACGTTGTCTGGCTTTGCGTCAAGAGCCTGCTTGAGGCAGTTGATAGCATTGTCTGCATCATTCTTCTGGATATACATCATACCCTTATTGGCGAGAGCAACGAAGTTCTTAGGATTCTTAGCGATAGCGCCATCCAAAAGCTCAGTCTGCTCCTTCTCCATCTTCAAAGAAGAATACATAGAGTTCAAACCGTCGAGGATAACCTCGTTAGTCTGGTCCTTATCGAAGAGAGCCTTCAGCTTGTCAACATAAGCCAAAGAATCAGCCTTAGTCTTCAAACCATCCTTCATTACATAGAGCTTGAGGTTGAGAGCATCCTTAGCCTCCTTCTCGCTTGTCATAGCGATGTCGCAATACTTCTCACAACGAGCAACATCCTTAGCCTGATAAGCATAACGAGCAGCGAAGAGAGCTACCTGACCGATATAATCCTTCTCAGCATCCTTCTGCTTAGCATCAATGCCAGCGAAGAGAGGATCAGAATCAGTATCGAGGAATGCACCCCAGTACTTCAATACCTCATCAGCCTTATTGTTCTGAGCAGCAGTCTGACCTGCGTTTACGAGCTGCTGACGAGCACCCCAAACACGTGATGCATTGCCATTGAACTTAGGAGCCACCTTACCCTTAGCATTAGGAAGCTGATCGTACTTATAGCACTCAATAGCATTCATCAATGCATTGTAAGCACCCTCGTTCATAGCATTCTCATCCACTGGATCATTCTTCTTCATGATCTGATTGGTCTGCTGGATGCTCTGCTGGTCATTGAAAGCCTTCATTCCGAGATCAACAAGCTTGTTGTAAGCCTTTGCCTTCTCAGCATCGTTAGCCAACTGACCCAAATTCTGCTTAACCAAAGCCTCAGCCTCAGCATAAGTCTTAGCCTTCAGCACTGCCTTGAGGGCATCGCTGTCTCCTGCGAATGCTGATGTGGTACCTAGTACCATCATTGCAGCAACGATTAACTTTTTCATTTTGTTTAAAGTTTAAAAAGTTGAAATTTATAATTCTTTACGCGTCTTCAATATGATGTGAACGAGCGTTCAGGATGTTACTCCTGAACGTTCTCGTCTTCTTGATTCTCTAATTCAGTTTCAGCCTCGACTACTTCTTCTGCTGTCTTGGCACCCACTGTGTCATTCTCAATCTCCTCGCTCTTCTTGGCCCAGGCAGAACGGCTTTCCTCCTCTACCGAAGCTTCGAGCTCTGAACTCATCACCTTACATACGCTGGCGATGACATCATTTTTCTTTGTCAGATTGATGAGGCGAACACCCTGAGTTGCACGACCCATCACGCGGCAGTCTGCCACTGCAAGACGAATCACAATACCACTCTGGTTGATGATCATCAGGTCGTTTTCATCAGTAACGTTCTTGATAGCAACCAGACGACCGGTCTTCTCGGTGATATTGAGAGTCTTCACACCCTTACCACCACGGTTGGTTACACGGTAATCAACTACGTCTGAACGCTTACCATAACCCTGCTCACTTACTACCATGACCGTCTCCTTCTCAGGATCATTGACAACAATCATACCAATCAATGCATCATCACCCTCATCGAGACGCATACCACGAACACCGGTAGAAGTACGTCCCATGGTGCGGATCTGATTCTCATCGAAGCGAACGGCACGACCATTGCGGTTAGCGAGAATCAACTCATTATGGCCATTGGTCAAGCGAACATCTACCACCTCATCGCCTTCAACGATATTGATGGCAATCACACCGTTGGCACGAGGACGAGAGTATGCTTCCAGACAGGTCTTCTTGACTGTACCATTCTTGGTAGCGAAGACTACATAGTGACTATTGATGAACTCAGCATCATTCAATCCCTTCAATCGGAGGAATGCGTTTACCTGATCATCGCTCTCAATGTTGAGGAGATTCTGGATTGCACGACCCTTTGAATTGCGGTCACCCTCTGGAATCTCGTAGCACTTCAACCAGTAGCAGCGGCCCTTCTTGGTGAAGAACAGCATAGTCTGATGCATAGTTGCAGGATAGATATACTCAGTGAAGTCCTTATCACGAGTGCGGGCACCCTTGGCACCAACACCACCTCTAGCCTGCTCACGGAACTCTGACAATGGAGTACGCTTGATGTATCCGAGATGACTGACTGTGATAACCACAGGATCGTTTGGATAGAAGTCCTCTGGATTAAACTCGTGATCGTCTGGCTTGATCATAGTACGACGTGCATCGCCATACTTCTCCTTCACCTCATTGAGTTCATCCTTCATCACCTTCTTGCAAAGCTCTGGATCGTTCAAGATCTGGTTCAAGTAGTCGATGGTCTTCATCAACTCATTGAATTCATTGTGCAACTGCTCCAGGCGCAAGCCAGTCAACTGGCTGAGGCGCATGTCAACAATAGCCTTACTCTGCAGTTCGTCGAGTTCGAAACGCTTCTCCAAGTTGCGCTGAGCATCAGAAGGCGTCTTGCTGGCACGGATAATATGAACCACCTCATCAATATTGTCGCAGGCAATAATCAATCCTTCGAGGATATGAGCACGCTCCTGTGCCTTCTTCAGTTCAAACTGAGTACGGCGGATTGTAACATCATGACGATGTTCAACGAAGTACTTCACGCATTCCTTCAAACTCAGGAGGCGTGGACGACCATTAACAAGAGCGATACAATTTACTGAGAAAGAGCTCTGAAGAGCTGTCAACTTGAAGAGTTTGTTCAAGAGAACATTCGCATTTGCATCACGCTTTACATCAACCACGATACGCATACCCTGGCGGCCAGACTCATCGTTGACATTGGCAATACCATCCACTCTGCCTTCCTTGGCAAGATCAGCAATAGCCATCACGAGCTGCTCCTTGTTGACACCATAAGGAATCTCGGTGATGACAATCTTATCGTGATTTTCACCAGACTCGATTTCTGCAGTAGCACGTACCACGATTCTACCCTTACCGGTCTCGTAGGCATCCTTCACTCCCTGGATACCATAGATGGTAGCACCTGTAGGGAAATCAGGAGCAGGGATATACTGCATCAAGCCGTCTGTATCAATATCATTATTGTCGATGTAAGCACAGCAGCCATCAATTACCTCACCCAGGTTGTGGGTAGGAATATTGGTAGCCATACCTACAGCAATACCATTACCGCCATTTACCAGCAGATTAGGAATCTTGGTAGGCATTACGGAAGGTTCCTGGAGTGTGTCGTCGAAGTTGTTCATCATATCAACGGTCTCCTTGTCGAGGTCGTCCATGATGTGCTCACCCATCTTGGAGAGTCGGCACTCTGTATAACGCATCGCTGCAGGAGAGTCACCGTCCACAGAACCGAAGTTACCCTGTCCATCAATCAAAGTGTAACGCATGTTCCACTCCTGACCCATACGAACCAAGGCACCATACACAGAAGAGTCACCATGTGGGTGGTACTTACCAAGTACCTCACCAACTACGCGGGCACACTTCTTGTAAGGTTTATCACTGGTATTTCCAATACCCAGCATACCATAGAGGATACGGCGGTGCACAGGCTTGAAACCATCGCGTACATCAGGGAGGGCACGAGCCACAATCACTGACATCGAATAGTCGATGTAGCTAGACTTCATCTCCTCCTCAATGTTTATTTTCATGATTCTATCATGATCCATTGTCTGATTTTCGTCCATATTTAAATTTTAATTGTTTATACCTTATTATATATATACCTATTAACCTTTCTATTTTCAGGCGTTGACAGGTATTTGCCACCATCCAAGAGAGAAGCATCAGCGATAGCCTCCAACCAACCTTGCAAAAATGGCTCGAAATTGCGTTTAAGGGCATTTTTTTGCGTTTTAAGCCGTTTTAGCCTCTGCAAAATCACGACAAAGGTACAAAAATAAAATGAAATAAAAGGCATAGAATCGAAAAAAAACGATAATTTAGCATTAATTGTGTTTTAAATAAGTAAAAAAGTTGCCTAAACTCTTGTTTGTTACCAAAATAATGTGTACTTTTGCATTATAATTTAATGAGTAAGACATGCAAAATCCATTTCAACATATCAACGACGTACTCAACTACAGTGGCAAAGAAGCCTACCGTATGTTGGGAAATCAGGTGAACACTGAGCACCTGATGTTGGGAATCCTGCATTGTAACAACAAGCAGGTGAACGATATTTTCGAGCATTTTGGCATCAACACCGACGTACTCCGCTCCACGCTTTACGATTCGCAGGAACAGGCGATAGACAAAATCTCTGCTGAGGAAATTGCGGAAACAGAAGAAGGACGAGCCTTGAAGTACGACAAGGAGACCAGCGAAGTGATCAGCGAAGCCATTATCGAAGCTCGTCTCTGTGAGGGAAAGGCTGCTTTGGTACAACCGGAGCACCTGCTGCTCGCCATCCTGAAGAAGGATGAGTGCGACCCTGCCAAACTGCTCATCACACAAGGTCTGACCTATAAGAAACTGTTCGACTATATCAATGGTATCAACCTGGACATTGACAACAAACTCAATAAGTTGAACCAAGAAGTAGAGAACTATAAGCGCAACCAGATTGACGGAGATTCAGAACAGGAAGCTGTTGATGAAAAGCCAGAAACGGAGACTGCGCCAGAGCAGGAACAAGAATCTGCCGAAGGCGACATCAACATGATTGACCTGCGAGATAAGCAACAGCTTCCCGAAAATCAGGAAGAAGCCGATACTTCTACCCTTCCTGACGGTGCAGCTTCAGCCCAGGACAACCAGGGTGATCTGCTGGATCCAGAGGAGGAACCTCTTGACTTCAGTGAAAATCAAAATTCCAACAACGGAAAGCAGGATGGTAACAACGGCAAGCGTACACGCAATGTAGTGGGCGCCAAGCCAACCAAGTCGAATACTCCATTTCTGGACAAATTCAGCTACGATCTGACCAGGGCTGCCAAGAGCGGAATGCTGGATCCTGTAGTAGGAAGAGACAAGGAGATTACCCGTCTGATGGAAATTCTGGGAAGAAGAAAGAAAAACAACCCAGTATTAATAGGTGAACCTGGTGTGGGCAAAAGTGCGATCGTAGAAGGATTGGCACAGATGATTGCCAAGGGCGACCAGAGTTCCCTCTTCTTCAACAAGCGAGTATTGAGCCTCGACATAACAGGCATTGTTGCCGGCACCAAGTATAGAGGTCAGTTTGAGGAGCGCATCAAGGGCGTTATCACGGAACTTGAAAGAAACCCGAACATCATCGTTTTCATCGATGAAATCCACACTCTGATTGGTGCGGGTGGCGCAGAAGGAAGCATGGATGCTGCTAACATCATGAAACCAGCTCTGGCACGTGGCCTCATCCAGTGCATCGGAGCCACCACCCTCAACGAATATCGCAAGAGTATAGAAAAGGATGGTGCTTTGGAACGTAGATTCCAGAAGATCATCGTAGAACCTACAACCGCCGAAGAGACGCTGGAGATCCTGCATAACATCAAGGAGCAATACGAAATGCATCATAATGTGAGTTACACAGACGAAGCACTGAAAGCATGTGTAAAGCTTGCAGATAGATACATGCACGACCGTTCCTTCCCAGACAAGGCCATTGACGTGATGGACGAGGCTGGTGCTCACATTCACATCAACAGCGCAACCGTCCCTGACGAACTCATAGAGGCAGAAAAGAAACTCAATGCAACCATCGCCAAAAAACAGGCTGCCGTGGCAAGCCAGAACTTCGAGATGGCTGCAACATTGAGAGACTACCAGACAAAGCAGGAACGCGACATTGAGATGATGCGCAAGCAATGGGAACATGGCGATCCGAACCACCGTGTCACCCTAGACGAAACGGAAATCGCCAAGGTAGTAAGCAACATGACAGGCATCCCTGTCCAGCAAATGGCAGAGAGTGAGAATATCCGTCTGAGAAATATGGGCAAGGTACTCAAGGAAAAAGTGATTGCCCAGGACGCTGCCATCGACAAGGTTGTGAAATCCATCCAGCGCAATCGCATGGGACTGAAAGACCCTAACCACCCTATCGGCGTGTTTATGTTCCTAGGTCCTACAGGTGTCGGAAAGACCTACCTCGCCAAGAAACTGGCAGAAGAGATGTTCGGTTCGGCAGATGCACTCTTCCGCATCGATATGAGCGAGTATGCTGAAGGATTCAACACTTCACGACTCATCGGTTCGCCTCCAGGATACGTTGGCTATGATGAAGGTGGACAGTTGACAGAGAAGGTACGCCGCAAGCCTTACAGCATCGTTTTGCTGGATGAGATAGAGAAGGCAAACACCCAGGTGTTCAATCTTCTGCTGCAGGTAATGGATGAAGGAAGACTGACTGATGGAAACGGCCGCTTGATTGACTTCCGTAACACCATCATCATCATGACCTCCAACGCCGGCACCCGACAGCTCAAGGAATTCGGCAGAGGCGTAGGTTTCAATGCAGGCGGAATCGGCAGCAACGGAATGCCTATCGACGAAAAGGATAAGGAGTATGCTCGCAGCGTCATTCAGAAGCATCTGTCCAAGCAGTTTGCTCCGGAATTCCTCAACCGTCTCGATGAGATTATCACCTTCGACCAGCTCGATTTGCCTGCTATCACCAGCATCGTAGATCTGGAGCTGAAATCTCTCGTAAAGCGAATTGAAAATCTGGGCTATCATTTCCAGATGACCGACAAGGCAAAGGAATTTGTAGCCAGCAAGGGATACGATGTGCAGTTTGGTGCCCGCCCACTGAAGCGAGCTATTCAGAACTACGTGGAGGACGGACTCTGCGAGCTGCTGATGGAAGGTAACCTGAAGCCAGGAGCCACCATCAGCATCGGAAAGAATCCGAAGAAAGACGAATTGACTTTCAAAAATATGATAAAAGATTAATTTGGTATATAAAATCTTACATCGGGGAGTTTGCCTGTGAAGGTAGGCTCCCTCCCATTTTGTTAATGATAGTTAACGCAAAGAAAACTCTTCACAAATTATTTTCTCAATTAGAAAATTTTGGTTACCTTTGCATTCACGTAAAGAGAAAAGCCATGATGGCTCAGTTGGTAGAGCAACGCATTCGTAATGCGTGGGTCGCGGGTTCGAGTCCCGCTCGTGGCTCTCTTTTCTTTCGCAAGCCGTGCTTGCATCTCCCTCCAAAAGTTTTTTGTCTGCGAGATTAGCACATCGGTAGTGCACGGGCTTCCCAAGCCTGTGAGGCGGGTTCGACTCCCGTATCTCGCTCCATCTTCGATATAAGATACCGATATTTTTTATACCTTTGCATCAGATTTCAGAAAGATAAGAATTTCTTTTCTAACAGGTACGGGTCCCTTTTTAATTAGGTTCAAATTCCTTTTCAGAAAGATTTAGGTATCGAGAAAGAAATAGATGATATTCTATTATGGAACTAACGAATAAAACAAATAACAAACAATATAAACAGATCATGAAAGAGCTTTGGGCTACTGGCGACACCCAGAAGGTAGCAGAGGGCGTACTCGGCTTCGACTACATCTGGCAATACCAATTGAAAAGACAATATAATAGGTATTATTGTAAAAAGATAACGTAAAGTCCGGTAAGGCAAGCGAAAGCTTGATTCTTACCGGACTATTTTTTTTATGAAATGGTCTGATGCTTAAGAAAAATTAAAGCCAATAGCTTAAGATAAATAAAGCCAATAGCTTAAGATAAATAAAGCCAATAGATGGCTGCAAGAACAGCTACGAGAATAACTCCCACCACCGTCTTGACCAAACAGGTTGCAACCTTCTTCAGGGTAAAGAGACCAACAACCAGCGCCACCAGGGCAAAAGCATAATAAAGGAAATTATTATCCATTTCGTCCCTCCTTTCTGAATGGCTTGCGGTTTGCCTCCTTAGGATTTCTGCCTCTTTCATCGAAAGGTCTGTTGTCTTCCTTCATCGCTCTGACGAATTCATTTGGAATCGGAGTTTCGAATTCCATTGGCTGATGGGTTACCGGATGATAGAAGCAGAGAACATAGGCGTGCAGGCAAAGGCGACCGCATGGATCATCACCATTACCATACTTGATGTCTCCACATACAGGATGACCCATATCGGCTGTATGAACACGAATCTGGTTCTTGCGGCCTGTCTCCAACTTATACTCTACCAGAGAATGCGCTGTGGTTCGTTGCAGGGTATGGAAATGGGTAACAGCATACTTGCCACCATTGTCAGTATCGCTGGCAAAGGTAATGTACGCCTTGTTGTCCTTCAACCAGTTGGCAACCGTACCTTCATCTTCCTCCATCTCTCCAGAAACCAGCGCCACGTATCGGCGGTCATATACATTATGGTGCCAGTCGTCTTCCAGGGCAAGTTCAGTCTGCTTGTCCTTGGCGTAAATCATCAAGCCCGAAGTATCTCGGTCAAGGCGGTGCACCACGTGAGCCTGACAGTTCTGACGGGTCTTGTGGAAGTAATCATCCAATACGCTCTTTACATTCAGGGTAGAATGACCGGCAGCCATACTGAGAATGCCTACGTTCTTTTCAATGACGATGAGATAACGATCCTCATAGACTATCTTAAGGTAACGGCTCTTGAAGACATCCTGGTTCTTCTTGGTCTTGCTCACGCTTACCTTCATACCAGGTTTCAGGGTATAGTCAAATTGGGTGATGGTTTTGCCATCCACCTTGATTCCCCTACCCTGCAGAGTCTGCTTCACCTTGGTCTTGCTAGGACCTTTCACGTTTTCCATCAGCCATTCCAACAACTGAGCAGGCTTTTCCACCTTGTAGTGGTCGTATTCATTGGGATTTCCGTAGCCATAGGCATTGTTGGTGTGCTTACTAAAATTTCCTTTTCTATTTTGTTGTCTCATGTTCTAAAACCTATTTCGTGTTTTGGATTCATCTTTTGTTCTTAACACTCAAACCGAAGAATCAGCCCCTATTGGCGCCAATTCAGCCTACAAAAGTAAGACTTTTCTGCAAAATAACAAAGAGTAGCCCAGTTTTTAACTAAAAATTAGTAACTTTTGCCAATAAAACATTGATATACAAATAATTTTTCGTACCTTTGCACCCAAATAAAGATAAAATCAGATAAAAAGATATTTAGAAATAAGGAATGATTACAGTAACAAATCTTGCAATTCAATTCGGTAAGCGAGTGCTTTACAAAGATGTAAACCTCAAGTTCACACATGGTAATATTTACGGCGTAATCGGTGCCAACGGTGCCGGCAAGTCAACTCTCCTCCGCGCCATCAGCGGCGATTTGGAGCCAAACAAGGGAACTGTGGAGATGGGACCAGGCGAGCGCCTTTCCGTTTTGGAGCAGGACCACTTCAAGTATGACGAGTTCCGCGTGATGGACACCGTTCTGATGGGTCATCAGCCTTTGTGGGAAAACATGAAGGAGCGCGAGCGCCTCTACTCTAAGCCAGAGATGACTGAAGAGGATGGTAACCTCGCAGCAGAATTGGAGCTTAAGTTTGCCGAGATGAACGGTTGGGAGGCTGAGAGCAATGCTGCCCAGTTGCTTCAGAACCTTGGCGTAAAGGAAGATCGCCACGACAAGCTCGTAGGTGAGCTTTCCAACACAGAGAAGGTGCGCGTGATGTTGGCGAAGGCTCTCTTCGGTAACCCAGACAACCTCCTCCTCGATGAGCCTACCAACGACCTCGACCTCGACACTGTAGAGTGGCTGGAGGAATACCTCAGCAATATCGAGCAGACTGTTCTCGTGGTTTCTCACGACCGTCACTTCCTCGATGCAGTCAGCACACAGACCGTGGATATTGACTTCGGTAAGGTAACTATGTTTGCCGGTAACTACTCTTTCTGGTACGAGAGTTCTCAGTTGGCTCTCCGTCAGGCTCAGAACCAGAAGATGAAGGCCGAGGAGAAGAAGAAGCAGTTGGAGGAGTTCATCCGCCGATTCTCTGCCAATGTGGCTAAGAGTAAGCAGACCACATCCCGCAAGAAGATGTTGGAGAAGCTGAATGTTGAGGAAATCCGCCCATCTAGCCGTAAGTACCCAGGCATCATCTTCCAAATGGACCGTGAACCAGGCAACCAGATTCTGGAGGTTGAGGGCTTGAAGGCTTGCGATGAGGACGGAACAGTACTCTTCGACAACGTAAACTTCAATATCGAGAAGGGTGAGAAGGTTGTATTCCTCTCTCACAACCCTAAGGCGATGACTGCCCTCTTCGAGATTATCAACGGCAACCGCAAGGCTGACGCAGGTGAATATAAGTGGGGTATTACCATCACAACAGCCTATCTCCCACTCGACAATACAGAGTTCTTCCAGAGCGACATGAACCTCGTAGATTGGTTGAGCCAGTATGGTCCAGGCAACGAGGTGGCCATGAAGGGTTACTTAGGCAGAATGCTCTTCAGCGGTGAGGAAGTACTGAAGAAGGTGAACGTGCTCTCAGGAGGTGAGAAGATGAGATGTATGATTGCCCGCATGCAGTTGCAGAACGCCAACTGTCTGATTCTCGATACTCCAACCAACCACTTGGACTTGGAGAGTATCCAGGCATTCAACAACAACCTGGTAGCATTCAAGGGTAATGTACTCTTCGCCAGCCACGACCACGAGTTCATCAACACCGTGGCAAACCGTATCATTGAGCTCACTCCTTCTGGAACCATCGACAAGCTGATGTCTTATGATGAGTACATCTACGATGAGGCTATCAAGGAGCAGAAGGCTAAAATGTACGGAGTACAATAATAATAGAAAAACATATTAATTCATTTAGTTTTATACAAGTGCCAATTCGATGAGAATCGAGTTGGCACACTTTTTGTCAAAACAACCAATAAAAGAATAATCATGTTTAAAAAATTTAAGGCTATGTCAAAAGAAAAGAAAATTAATATAGAGGACGGTAACGCAAAGGAGCAGGTTCTCAATGAGAATGCAGAACAGAACGCTACCCAGAATAACGATAACGTAGAGAATAAGGCTGATGAGCAGAATGCGGAAAAGACTGACACAAAGTCGGCAGATGCTGACAATCAGACAGAGAATACTGACAATGAGGCAGACAAGGCAGAAGTTGACCCTCTGAAGAAGGCTCAGCAGGAAGTAGAAGAGCTCAAGAAGGCTTTGCTTTACAAGACTGCCGAGTTTGAGAACTACCGCAAGCGCACCATGAAGGAGAAGACTGAACTGATTCTCAATGGTGGCGAGAAGACCATCTCTGCCATCCTTCCTGTCCTCGACGACTTTGAGCGCGCACTCGCCGACAAGAGCGAAGATCCTAAGGCTATCAAGGAAGGTGTACAGATGATTTTCAACAAGTTCATCAAGACACTCGAAGGTCTTGGCGTGAAGAAGATTGAGACTGCCGACAAGGATTTCGATGTAGATTTCCACGAGGCAATCGCTATGGTACCAGGAATGGGCGATGACAAGAAGGGAAAGGTAATCGACTGCGTACAGACTGGTTACACCCTCAACGACAAGGTGATTCGTCACGCTAAAGTAGCAGTAGGTCAATAAAAATATAGAGAAAAATGGCAAAGAGAGACTATTACGAGGTGCTGGGCGTAGATAAGCAGGCATCAGAAGACGAAATTAAGAAGGCTTACCGCAAGATAGCCATCAAATATCATCCAGACCGCAACCCTGGCAACAAGGAGGCAGAGGAAAAATTCAAGGAAGCTGCCGAAGCATACGAGGTTCTTCACGACCCTCAGAAGCGCCAGCAGTACGATCAGTTTGGATTCAACGGTCCTCAGGGAGGATTTGGCGGTTTCGGCGATGGCGCAGGCATGGACATGAACGACATCTTCTCGATGTTTGGCGACATCTTCGGCGGTCACGGTGGATTCGGTGGCGGTTTCGGCGGATTTGGCGGAAATGCCCAGCCACAGCAATACCAGGGTAGAGACTTGCGCGTACAGGCTAAGCTTACTTTGGAAGAGGCTTACGCAGGTTGCACCAAGAAGTTCAAGATTCGCAAGGACGTTCCATGTTCTTCTTGCCATGGTACAGGATGCGAGAGTGGTTCTCTGCCAGAGACCTGCCCTACTTGTCACGGAACAGGTTACACCGTTCGCACTGTCCGCTCTATGTTCGGTACGATGCAGACCCAGGCTGCCTGCCCTACTTGCGGCGGCGAAGGTCACATTATCAAGAACAAGTGTAAGGCTTGCGGCGGCGACGGAATCGTAACTGGCGAGGAGGTTGTAGAAATCAACATCCCTGCTGGTGTAGATGACGGAATGGTTGTAACAGTTCCAGGAAAGGGAGGCGCTGGTAAGCACAATGGTGTAAACGGCGATCTTCAGGTGATTGTACGTGTAGAAAAGAACGAGAACTTTGAGCGTAAGGACAAGGATCTCTACTACAATCTCGTACTCGACTTCTCTACAGCCGTTCTCGGTGGTGAGGTAGAAATCCCTACATTGGAGGGAAAGACCACCATCAAGATTGAACCGGGCACCCAGCCGGGCAAACAGGTTCGCCTTCGTGGCAAGGGAATGCCAGCTATCCAGGGATACGGTTACGGAAAGGGAGACATCATCGTGAACATCACTGTCTATATTCCTAAGACGCTGAACAAGGAGGAGAAGGAACTGGTGAAGAAGTTCAAGGAGTGCGAGAACTTCCAGGCCGACAAGGCTACCAAGAAGTCTCTCTTCGACAGCATCAAGAATCTCTTCAATAAATAACTCTCTCCCATCATGAGGAGAAAGTGATTTCTAGAGAACAATATCTTTCTAGACAAACAAAAGATTACTGGCAATCTCAATCATTGGCTGACGCCGGTGTTGGGATTGCCTCTTTTTGTTTATACACATTATTATATATATAGAAAATGAATTATCAAGAAACAATAGAATATCTCTTCAATAGTACTCCTGTCTTTGAGAAAATCGGAGCGAAGGCTTACAAGCCAGGCTTGCAGACCACATTCGCCCTGGATGAACACTTTGGTCATCCTCATCAGAAGTACAAAACCATTCACATAGCCGGAACCAATGGCAAAGGTTCCAGCTCCCATACCCTTGCTGCCATTCTTCAGAGCCAGGGTTACAAGGTAGGACTCTACACCTCTCCCCATCTGGTAGATTTCAGAGAACGTATCCGAGTGAACGGAGAATGCGTTCCGGAGCAGTATGTCATTGACTTCGTTGAAGAGAACCGTGCTTTCTTCGAACCACTTCATCCATCCTTCTTCGAACTCACCACTGCCATGGCACTGAAATACTTCGCAGAGCAGAAGGTGGATTATGCAGTCATCGAAGTGGGACTGGGCGGAAGACTCGACTGCACCAACATCATCACCCCTATTCTTTCCATCATCACCAACATCAGCTTCGACCACACCCAGTTCCTGGGCAACACCCTTGCCGAGATTGCCGGTGAAAAGGCAGGAATCATCAAGCCTGGCGTTCCGGTAGTCATTGGAGAATACCTCCCGGAGACCCGACCTGTATTCGAGAACAAGGCGAAGGCTGAGAATGCACCGATTCTTTTCGCCCAGGACTTTGACGTAACCCGTCTGGAAAACAGCGAACCCAGCGATGTGGATATGGAACTCAAGGGTTCCTATCAGGAGCGCAACAAGAAGACAATCCTGACTGCACTTCATATACTGCGCCAGAAACTCGCCGTCAGTGATGAAGCCATCCGTGAAGGATTCGCCCACGTATGCGAACTGACTGGTCTGCGCGGAAGATGGGAAAAGCTCAATGATGCTCCCCTCACCATCTGCGATACGGGCCATAATCTCGCCGGCTGGAACTACCTTGCACCGCAGATCAACTCCGTAAAAGCCGAGACAAAGCACATCGTTTTCGGCATGGTGGATGACAAGGATGTGGCGCACGTATTACAACTATTGAAGGAAATGCTGGAAAACCGGGTAAAATACTACTGGACGCAGCCTTCTACCAAAAGAGCCATCCCTGTAGAGAAACTGAGCGAACTTGCATTAAAGCTTGGCTTACACGGAAGTCTATATCATTCTGTAAAAGAAGCATATAATGCAGCTCTAGAAAATGCAGAAAAGGGCGATTTTGTCTTCGTTGGCGGTTCAAGTTATGTAGTGGCAGATTTGCTCTCCTGAAAATTTTTAGTTTTTTTAAATCAAATAATTGCTAAATAATTTGTCACATTCATTTTTTTTTAGTTACTTTGCAGTAGATTACTTTAGAACATAAAGTAGAGTAACTAAAAAATGACATATTATGAATACAGAACCAGTTAACAAGTGTGGTTTGAAAAGAGAAGATTTTCAGACCACAGTACAGGGAAAGAAGACTGATCTCTTCGTGTTGAGAAACAATCAGGGCAACGAGGTTGCTGTGACGAACTACGGTGGTGCTGTTGTAGCTATCATGATGCCAGACAAGGACGGCAACTATGCCAACCTCGTTCAGGGTCACGACAACATCCAGGACGTCATTAACTCTCCTGAGCCTTTCTTGAGCACGCTCATCGGTCGATACGGTAACCGTATTAAGGAGGGTAAGTTTACTCTTCATGGCAAGGAGTATCAGTTAGCATGCAACAATGGCAAGAACCACTTGCATGGAGGTCCTACTGGATTCCACGCACATGTTTGGGATGCTACTCGTATGAGCGACAATGCTGTTGTCCTGAAGTACACCAGCCCATACGGCGAGGAAGGTTTCTCAGGTGAATTGACGGTTTGGGTGGCTTATACCTTGACCGACGACAATGAGTTCGTCATCAAGTATCAGGCAACCACCAACAAGATGACCATCTGCAACCTCACTCACCATGCGTTCTTCTCAATCCAGGGTATTGCTAACCCTACCCCAACAGTTGACAACATCATCTGTCAGGTTAACGCAGACTACTATCTCCCTATAGATGAGACATCTATCCCTACAGGTGAGATCTTGAAGGTAGAGGGTACTCCATTCGATTTCCGCACTCCAAAGCCAATCGGACAGGACATCGATGCAGATGATGAGCAGATTAAGAATGGTTCTGGCTACGACCATAACTATGTATTGAACAAGAAGGAAGAGGGCGAGTTGAGCTTTGCTGCTCGCATCAAGGATCCTGTAAGCTGCCGCACCATGGAGGTTTACACCACAGAGCCAGGTATGCAGATGTACACAGGTAACTTCTTGGCAGACTTCAAGGGTCAGCATGGTGCAACCTTCCCACGCCGCAGCGCAGTATGCTTCGAGGCACAGAAGTTCCCAGACACACCTAACCACCCTTACTTCCCAAGTTGCAAATTGTGTCCAGGTGAGACCTACACCCAGAAGACCATCTACAAGTTTGGTGTAGAGAAATAGGATAAATCACTAATAATCAGATAGGAGTTGCTGCCTCTGGAAAGAGAACTTCGAGGCAGCCACTCCTTTTTGCGGTAAAATTCTGACTAGAATAAACATTAAATAATAACAATATCAACTATCAAGTTTAAACAATGGAACAAAACAATGGAAACAACAACGGTCGTGTCATTGCAATCATCACGATGTGTTTTATCTTTGCAATGATCTCGTTCGTAACTAACATGGGAGCGCCTTTTGGCAACATCTGGGGCTTCAAGTACTCTTGGGCAGCCATGATGGGTAACTTCATGAACTTCGCCGCTTACCTCTTTATGGGTATTCCTGCAGGTAAGATGATCGAAAATAAGGGTTACAAGAAAACAGCTCTCATCGCGCTTGCAGTCGGTACAATCGGTTTGATGATTCAGTACTTATCAAGCATCTTCGGTGACGACATCCCAGTATTCACACTCAGCTCTGGCGCAGTTTGCCTCAACCTCATCATTTATCTGTTGGGTGCATTCATCTGCGGTTTCTGCGTATGTATGCTTAACACAGTGGTAAACCCAATGTTGAACTTGCTCGGTGGCGGCGGTAACCGTGGTAACCAGCTCATTCAGATTGGTGGTACATTGAACTCATTGAGTGGTACTCTTACCCCATTGTTGGCAGGTGTGCTCGTAGGTACAGTTACAGCCAACACCAGTATGAGCGACGTTGCTCCTCTCCTCTTCATCGGTATGGCAGTATTCATCGCAGCCTTCTTCATCATCTGGTTCGTAGCTATTCCTGAGCCAAACATCAAGAAGGAGAATGTACAGTACGACCACAGTCCTTGGTCTTTCCGTCACTGCGTACTCGGTGTCATCGGTATCTTCTTCTATGTAGGTGTTGAGATTGGTATTCCTGCTCAGCTTATCTTCTACATCAGTAGCATGGACTTCACAGGTGCAGCTTCTGTAGGTGGTGCTTTCGCAGCGGTTTACTGGTTGCTTATGATGTGCGGCCGATTCCTCAGCTCATTCATCAGCGGTGCCGTTTCTACCAAGACACAGATGACAGTAGTATCAACAGTAGCTATCCTCCTGTTGCTCACAGCCATCTTCTTGCCAGAGGCAAACACATTGAACTTCTCTTTGGCAGGTGATTCAGAGATTGCAAGCCTTCTCAAGCTCGACGACCACGGAACTGGCGTTGTAGCATTTACAATCCCTACCAAGTGTGTGCTCATAGCCATCTGCGGTTTGTGTACTTCTATCATGTGGGGTGGAATCTTCAACCTTGCAGTAGAGGGTCTTGGCAAATACACAGCTCAGGCATCAGGTATCTTCATGATGATGGTAGTTGGTGGTGGTGTAATGCCTCTCATCCAGGATGCAGTTGCTAAGGCTGCTGGCCCTATCGCATCTTACTGGGTTATCATCGCCATGATCGCATACATTCTTTTCTATGCGCTCGCAGGTTGCAAGAATGTCAACAAGGACATCCCTGTAGAGTAAATTCCGGAAAATCCTATTCCCGGATGAAGCAAAACTTGATTTACCCGGGAATAACTAATTTATAATCAAACCTTTAATAATAACTTTTTAAACAACAACTATTATGGATATCGAAAAAGTAAGAAGCCGTTTCATCAAGCACTTTGATGGCAAAACAGGTAACATCTATATGTCACCAGGTCGTATTAACCTGATTGGCGAGCACACAGATTATAATGGTGGATTCGTATTCCCAGGTGCAGTAGATAAGGGCATTATGGCTGAGATCCGTCCTAACGGAACAGAGACTGTGATGCTCTACTCTATCGACTTGAAGGACCGTGTAGAGTTCAAGGTAAACGACCCTGAGGGTCCTCGCGCATCTTGGGCACGCTACATCTATGGTATCTGCCAGGAGATGAAGGCGCTGGGTGTTGATGTAAAGGGCTTCAATGCTGCATTCTATGGCGATGTGCCTCTCGGTGCAGGTATGTCTTCTTCTGCTGCTCTTGAAAGCTGCTTCGCTTTCGCTTTGAACGATCTCTTCGGTGACAACAAGGTTTCTAAGTGGGATCTCGTTCTCGCTGGTCAGGCTACTGAACACAAGTATGTAGGTGTAAACTGCGGTATTATGGACCAGTTTGCTTCTGTATTCGGCAAGGAGGGCAAGTTGATGCGTCTCGACTGCAACAGCCGTGAGTTTGAGTACTTCCCATTCGAGCCTAAGGGTTACAAGCTCTGCCTGGTTAACTCTAAGGTTAAGCACGAGTTGGCTGGTTCTCCATACAACGACCGCCGCAACTCTTGCGAGAACGTGGTTAAGCACATCGCTGCCAAGCACCCAGAGGCTAAGTTCGAGACTCTCCGCGATTGCACATGGGAGCAGTTGGAAGAGGTTCGCGCTGAGGTAGGCGAAGAGGATTACAGCCGCGCTCACTTCGTATTGGGCGAGAAGGACCGCGTATTGGCAGTCTGCGATGCTCTTGAGAAGGGTGACTACGAGACTGTAGGTCAGAAGATGTATGAGACTCACCACGGTTTGAGCAAGGAGTACGAGGTAAGCTGCGAGGAGCTCGACTTCTTGAACGAGGTTGCCAAGGAGAATGGTGTTACTGGTAGCCGTATTATGGGTGGTGGCTTCGGTGGCTGCACCATCAACTTGGTTAAGGACGATATCTACGACAAGTTCGTTGAGGATGTTACAGCTAAGTTCACAGCTAAGTATGGTCACGCTCCTGAGGTTTACCCAGTAGTTATCTCTGAGGGTTCTCACAAGGTTTGCTAATAGATACACATTATTATAATATAAAGGAACTGCAGTTGGTGTTTGCCAGCTGCAGTTTTTTCGTTATAAGATATTGTCCTGACTTGAAAGCTTTTGCCCTTTCAGGGCGACAGGCTTGCATCCACAGTAACCCAGGGCGTTGCCCTGGGCTAGGAGCTTCTGCCCTTTCAGGGCGTGCTGATCCTGGAGCTTTTGGGCGGAAATCAACCATTGATTGAAAAATGAAAATGACCGAAAATGACCTTGACCGGAAATGACCGGAAAAGCTTAATGACACTTAATGACCCAGACCTTAATGACACGACCGAATCATAAACTAACCCAATCATAAAACGAATCTTTGATAAAATTCCACATCTTTACACTACTCCATCATAAAACACAGAAAAAGACAAAAAACACGGGAAAAAGAGCAGAAAAGAGGGGGCTTTGATGCAAATAGTGTTAAAAACACACTATAGAAGAAAAAAAGTTTGGGAAAAGTATTGTGGTTTCAAAATAAAATTGTAATTTTACACCCAAAATTAGTAAACAACATTAAAAGCAACCTAGAAATGAACAACGTAAAGAACCTTTTTATGGGAGTTGGTTTCGCAGCAGTCGCTACCCTCTCAGCATGTTCTTCAAGCAGCAATGCTAGTTTAACACAGTCAGGCTTGAATCCAGCAGACTTCGATTCTACTGTTTTGGGCAAGAAGACTGAGTTAGTTACCCTCAAGAATGCCAACGGCATGGAGGTTTGCCTCACCAACTATGGTGGTCGTGTAGTTTCCATCTCTGTCCCTGACAAGGATGGCAAGCCTACAGATGTAGTGCTCGGCTACGACAACATCCACCAGTATGCAGACACACTCAACTCTCCTTCTGATTACGGATCATCAGTTGGCCGTTACGCCAATCGTATCAAGGACTCCAAGTTGACTCTTGCAGGCAAGACATATAATCTGAAGCCAAACGACAATGGCAACTGTCTTCACGGCGGAGGTGCTACCGGTTGGTTGAACCAGGTTTACGATATTACAGAGAAGAATGATTCTTCTGTAACCTTCACTATCCAGGCAAAGGATGGCGAGAATGGTTTCCCTGGCAATGTTACTGCAACAGCAAAATATACGGTAAAGAGCAACAATACACTCGACATCGAGTTTGGTGCTACAACCGATAAGGAGACCGTGGTTAACATGACCAACCACAGTTACTTCAACTTGAATGGCGATCCATCCAAGGAAGGTTTCGACCAGGTAATGTACATCAATGCAGATAAGTTCACACCTGCAGATTCACTCTATATTCCAACAGGTGAAATCAAGGACGTAGAAGGAACTCCAATGGACTTCCGCACTCCTACCGAGATTGGCAAGAAGGTAGATTACAGCTTCGACCAGATCAAGAACGCTACAGGTTACGACCACAACTGGTGTCTGAACACCTATAAGGATGGCAAGGGCGACGACAAGACCGTCTGCGCAAGCCTCTACTCTCCAAAGAGCGGAATCCTCCTCGAGGTTTTCACCAATGAGCCAGGAATCCAAGTTTATACTGGTAACTTCCAGGGAACAGGTATTGCCTGCAAGCATGGAATCAAGTATCCTAAGCACGTGAGCGTCTGCTTCGAGAGCCAGAAGTATCCAGATTCACCTACCAAGATAGCCCAGGGCGTAAAGGGATGGACAGATGCAACCTTGAAGCCAGGAGAGAAGTACTACTCTCACCTCGCTTACAAGTTCAGCGTCAAGAAGTAAGGAATGGCTATGCGGCGGATTGCAAATCCACCGAGACCCAAGTAAGGAATGGCAAAGCGGCGGATTACAAATCCGCCGAACTCCATAGGATTAAGCATCCAATAAAAGAAAGAATAAACAATAATAAATAAACAAACGATCTTATAGTAATTATGAATTGGAATTCAACAGAATTCGTATGGCTTGATTGGACAGTACTCGCCATTGGTGTAATCGGCGTAATCTGGGCTGTCTGGCATGCGATTGTGAAAGACAGAAAGGCACAGAAGGGCGAAGACTCTTCTGCTTACCTCTTCGGTAAGGGCGAGCCATGGTATGTAATCGGTATGGCTATCTTCGCAGCCAACATCGGTTCAGAGCACCTTGTAGGTCTTGCTGGTACTGGCGCTAAGAGCGGTGTAGGTATGGCTCACTGGGAGATGCAGGGTTGGATGATCCTCATCCTCGGTTGGTTGTTCGTACCTTTCTATCAGTTGCTCATCAACAAGATGGGTAAGATCATCACTATGCCTGACTTCCTGAAGTTCCGCTACACTCAGCGTACAGGTTCATGGCTCTCTATCATCACACTCGTTGCTTACATTCTCACCAAGGTGAGCGTTACTGCACTTACAGGTGGTATTTTCTTCGAGTATCTCTGGGGCTTGAACTTCTGGGTAGGTGCTATCGGTTTGATCATTCTCACCACCATCTTCACCGTATTCGGCGGTATGAAGGGTGTAATGACTCTGTCAACCATCCAGACTCCTATCCTCGTCATCGGTTCATTCCTCGTGCTCTTCCTCGGTCTCTCTACCCTCGGCGGTGGAAGCATCTCTGCAGGTTGGGCAGATATGATGGACTACTGCGGCAAGTTGAACAACGGCTACGGTACAACCCACATGTTCCACTGGGAGGCAGGTGACTCAATGTATCAGGAGTATCCAGGTTTCGTAGTATTCATCGGTGCAACCATCATTGGTTTCTGGTACTGGTGTACTGACCAGCACATCGTTCAGCGTGTACTCGGTCAGGTTCCTGGCGAAAGCAACGTAGAAGTTATGAAGCGTGCTCGCCGCGGTACTATCGCAGCCGGTTTCTTCAAGGTTCTCCCTTGCTTCATGTTCCTCATTCCAGGTATGATTGCAGCAGCCTTGGCTCAGAAGGGCGCAATCCAGATGAACGAGACTGATGCAGCCTTCGCCATCATGGTAAAGACCGTGCTTCCTGCAGGTATCAAGGGAATCGTAACCATCGGTTTCATCTGCGCACTCGTTGCTTCTTTGGCAGCATTCTTCAACAGCTGTGCTACCCTCTTCACCGAGGACTTCTACAAGCCATTGAAGAAGGGAATGTCAGAGGCTCACTATGTACTCGTTGGCCGTATCGCTACCGTAGTAGTTGTAGTTCTGGGTTTTGCCTGGTTGCCAATCATGATGAAGATGGACACCCTTTACAACTACCTCCAGGGAATCCAGTCACTCCTGGCTCCAGCCATGGTAGCAGTATTTGCGATGGGTATTTTCTTCAAGAAGATTACTCCAAAGGCAGGCGAATACACCATGATTACCGGTTTCCTCATCGGTATGCTCCGCCTCGTTACCAACGTCATTACTGATACAGGTAAGGCAACAATGGATGGTGCGTTCTGGGATTACACAGCATGGTTCTGGCAGACCAACTGGCTCGTATTCGAGTGCTGGCTGCTCGTCTTCCTCATCATCTTCATGGTAGTAGTGAGCTGCTTCACTCCAGCCCCAAGCAAGGAGCAGGTAGAGGCAATCACCTTCACATCCGACTTCAAGAAGTCTATCCGTGAGAGCTGGGGTGCGTTCGATATCATTGGTACAATCGTAGTAATCGGCCTCTGCGCTGCATTCTACGCTTACTTCTGGTAAAATATAGAAAAAGTTAGGAGTTAGAAGCTGAAAGGATGGAATTTTCCTTTAGTGTGTAATAGTTAGCAGGTTCCTTTCTTCTCCTTCTGACTCCCAACTTCCCTAAAAAAAACTATCAATCAAATTCATTGAATCTTAACATCAAAAATCAACACGACCATGACGCAGTTTTATAATGAATACTCCAAAGTTCTGGTTTCCGTGGACTGCATTATCTTCGGATTTAACGGCAACAACCTTCAAGTTCTGATAGGCAAACGTAAAATGGACCCAGGACGCGGCGAATGGTCACTCTATGGTGGTTTCGTTGGAGCCAACGAAAATCTAGAGGACGCTGCAAACAGAGTCATCCTGGATCTTACTGGAATGAAGAACCTCTATATTAGACAAGTGGGTGCGTTCGGCAGAATCGACCGTGACCCAGGTGAGCGAGTCATCTCCATCGCCTATTGCGCCCTCATCAATGTGGTAGATTACGATGATAGTCTCCGCATCGAGCACGGCCTGGAATGGGTAAGCCTGAATGAACTTCCAGAACTCTATTCCGACCACCGAACCATGATTCACGACGCCATCTGTCAGATTCGCCGTCGCATCAATCATGAGCCACTGAGCTTCAAGCTCCTCCCCGACCTCTTTACGCTGACTCAGCTTCAGCACGTGTTCGAGGCAGTGATGGGAGAAGAGATTGACAAGCGCAACTTCCGCAAGCGCGTGAAGGATATTGACTTTATCGAGAAGACAGAACTCATCGACAAGGTTACTTCGAAACGAGGCGCTGCCCTCTACCGCTTCAACAAGAAAGCATACGAGGAAGACCCATCGTTCAACTTGAAATAGAAAACAAACAGTTCCTTTGCTGAAGGAACTCCCAATATAGAAATAAATAACTTTAACGAAATATATTATGTTAGAAGAATTAAAAGAAAAAGTGTTCAAGGCAAACCTTGACCTGGTGAAGCACAACCTCGTGCTCTTTACATGGGGAAATGTAAGCGGAATCGACCGCGAGAAGGGTCTGGTTGTCATCAAGCCATCAGGTGTTGACTATGACACCATGAAGGCGAGCGACATGGTGGTAGTTGACCTGGAAACCGGCAAGGTTGTTGAAGGCGACCTGAATCCATCTTCAGATACTCCTACCCACCTGGTTCTCTACCGTGCATTCCCAGAGTTGGGCGGCGTGGTTCACACCCACTCTACCTACGCTACAGCCTGGGCTCAGGCTGGATTGGACATCCCTAACATCGGTACTACTCACGCAGACTATTTCCACGACTGCATTCCTTGCACCGATGCAATGACAGAGGATATGATGGCTGAGTATGAGCACAATACAGGTGTGGTAATCGTTGACAGATTCAAGAAGGACAACATCAACCCGGTTCACACTCCAGGCGTACTGGTGAAGAACCACGGTCCTTTCACATGGGGTAAGGATGCTGACCAGGCTGTTTATCACGCAGTGGTAGCCGAGCAGGTGGCAAAGATGGCGTTCATCTCTTTCAGCGTGAATCCAAACACCACCATGAACCCATTGCTCGTAGAGAAGCACTTCAACCGCAAGCACGGTCCTAACGCTTACTACGGACAGAAGAAGCACTAATCTCCGAATGAGATTGATGCTGACAAAAGAAGAATAAAAAAGATTTTCAATAACACAATATTTAAAAACAATAAAACAACAAACAATCATGATTAAAGCATTTGAGAATTTAGAGGTATGGTTTGTAACTGGTGCACAGCTTCTTTACGGAGGCGAGACAGTTAAGATAGTAGATGGTCACTCAAAGGACATGGTAGATGGTCTGAACAACAGTGGCATCATCCCAATCAAGGTAGTTTACAAGGGCACAGCTAACTCTTCTGCAGAGGTAGAGGCTGTGATGAAGGCTGCCAACAACGACGCTAAGTGCGTAGGTATCATCACATGGATGCACACCTTCTCTCCTGCTAAAATGTGGATCAAGGGCTTGCAGGCTCTCGAGAAGCCTCTCCTCCACTTCCACACTCAGTATAACGCAGAACTCCCTTGGGATTCTATCGACATGGACTTCATGAACCTCAACCAGTCTGCTCACGGCGACATCGAGTTCGGTCACATCTGCACCCGCATGCGCATCCCGAGAAAGGTAGTTGTAGGTTACTGGAAGAGCGAAGAGGCTCAGAAGCAGATTGCAACATGGGCTCGCGTAGCTGCAGGTGTTGCTGATGCTCACAACGTACGCTGCCTCATGTTCGGTATGAACATGAACAACGTAGCCGTAACAGATGGCGACCGCGTAGAGTTCGAGCAGCGTATGGGTTACCACGTAGATTACTACCCAGTATCTTCACTCATGGAGTACTTCAAGAAGGTAACTGATGCAGAGGCTGATGCTCTCGTTGAGGAGTACAAGAAGGAATATACCATCAAGATTGATGAGTCTGGTGAGGAAGTTTACTGGGAGAAGGTAAAGAACGCAGCTAAGGCAGAGATTGCTCTCCGTCGCGTATTGAAGGATGAGAATGCAGTAGCATTCACAACCAACTTCGATGACCTCGGCGATGCAGACATCGACGATCCTAACTTCTGCGGTTTCGACCAGATTCCTGGTTTGGCTTCACAGCGCCTGATGGCAGAGGGTTACGGTTTCGGTGCAGAGGGTGACTGGAAGACAGCTTGCCTCTACCGCACACTCTGGGTTATGAACCAGGGCTTGGAGAAGGGTTGCTCATTCCTCGAGGACTACACACTCAACTTCGCTGCCGACCGCACATCTAGCCTCCAGAGCCACATGCTCGAGGTTTGCCCATTGATCGCTACAGACAAGCCAAAGCTCGAGGTTCACTTCCTCGGCATCGGTATCCGTAAGCAGCAGACAGCTCGCCTCGTATTCACATCTAAGACCGGCAAGGGTGTAAAGGCAACAGTAGTTGACCTCGGCAACCGTTTCCGTCTCATCGCAAGTGAGGTAGAGTGCATCGAGCCAAAGGCAATGCCTAAGCTCCCTGTAGCTTCAGCTCTCTGGGTTCCACAGCCAACCTTCGAGATTGGTGCAGGTGCTTGGATCCTCGCTGGTGGTACTCACCACAGTGCATTCTCTTACGATATCACTGCTGAGTACTGGGAAGACTTCTGCGAGATTCTCGGTATTGAGTTCGTCAACATCGACAAGAACACAACTATCAGCAGCTTCAAGCAGCAGCTCCGCAACAACGAGATTTACTACATGCTCAACAAGGCATTGAGATAATTTTTAATGTATTATAAGAAATGAGCGCAAAAACTATTATAGAATCAGGTAAGGCCATTCTCGGTATCGAGTTTGGCTCTACCCGAATCAAGGCTGTCTTGATCGACACCGACAACAACCCTATCGCACAGGGTAGCTTTGAGTGGGAAAACCAGTTGGTTGATGGCCTCTGGACTTACAGCATCGACACCATCTGGAAGGGTTTGCAGGATTGCTACGCCGACCTCCGCAAGAACGTGAAGGCAGAGTACGACTGCGAAATCAAGCAGTTGGCTGCCATCGGTATCTCTGCGATGATGCACGGCTACATGGCTTTCGGCAAGGATGAGAACATCCTCGTTCCTTTCCGCACCTGGCGCAATACCAACACCGCCCAGGCAGCCGCCGAGCTTTCAGAGCTCTTCCACTTCAACATCCCATTGCGTTGGAGTATCTCTCACGTTTACCAGGCTATCCTGAACGGTGAGGAGCACATCAACAAGATTGACTTCCTCACCACGCTCGCCGGTTACATTCACTGGCAGCTCACAGGCAAGAAGGTTCTGGGCGTAGGCGACGCATCAGGTATGCTCCCTATCGATTCCAACACCAACAACTACGATGCTGAGATGGTGGCTAAGTTCGACAAGCTCATCGAGCCTAAGAACCTGGGCTGGAAGATTCTTGACATTCTCCCTAAGGTACTGAACGCAGGCGAAGATGCTGGCGTATTGACCGAGGAAGGTGCGAAGAAGCTCGACCCATCTGGCACACTCCAGGCTGGTGCTCCTCTCTGTCCTCCTGAGGGCGATGCAGGTACGGGTATGGTAGCTACCAACGCTGTTCGTCAGCGCACCGGTAACGTAAGTGCAGGTACTTCATCTTTCTCTATGATTGTGTTGGAGAAAGCCTTGAGCCAACCTTACGAAGTCATTGATATGGTGACAACTCCAGACGGCAGTCCTGTTGCCATGGTTCACTGCAACAACTGTACTTCCGACCTTAATGCATGGGTAGGACTGTTCAAGCAGTACCAGGAGTTGCTCGGTGTTCCGGTAGATATGAACGAAGTATTCGGCAAGCTCTACAACCACGCTCTTGAAGGCGATGCAGACTGCGGCGGACTGATTGCTTACAACTACATCTCAGGTGAGCCTGTAACAGGTTTGGCTGAGGGTCGCCCAATGTTCGTACGTTCTGCCAACGACCACTTCAACCTCGCCAATTTCATGCGTGCCAACCTCTACGCTTCAGTAGCCGTATTGAAGATTGGTAACGATGTATTGTTCAAGGACGAGAAGGTACAGGTGGACCGCATCACCGGTCATGGCGGTTTGTTCAAGACCAAGGGTGTAGGTCAGCGCATCCTCGCAGCAGCCATCAACTCCCCTATCTCTGTCATGGAGACTGCAGGCGAAGGTGGTGCTTGGGGTATTGCCCTGCTCGCAGGCTATCTCGTAAACAATGCTGAGAAGCTGAGCCTGGCTGATTACCTCGACCAGAAGGTATTTGCCGGCAATACAGGTGTAGAAATCGCTCCTACAGCAGAAGACGTAGCAGGTTTCGACAAGTACATCGAAACCTACAAGGCTGGTCTTGCCATCGAGCAGGCAGCTGTAGCCAACAAGAAATAATCCCATCTTTTTCAGTACGTTTGTGGGGGGAATTGACCCTCACAAACGTACTATTAATAAATTTAAACTTCAATTTACCCCTATTCTTATAACAACACAAAACTTACAAACATGATGAATAAACTTTTCGCTGCTGCCCTCCTCTCTTCAGCAGTTGCATTCTCAGCCCAGGCTCAGGATGTAACAGGAACCATCCATGCGAGCCAGGGAACGCAGAAGATAAACCGTGAAATCTACGGACAGTTTGCCGAGCACCTCGGTAGCTGCATCTATGGTGGACTCTGGGTAGGTCCGGAGTCAAACATTCCTAACACCCAGGGTTACCGCAACGACGTGCTCCAAGCCCTCAAGGACCTCAAGGTTCCAGTTTTGAGATGGCCTGGAGGATGCTTCGCCGACGAGTACCACTGGATGGACGGAATCGGTCCGCGTGAGAATCGCCCTAAGATGCAGAACAACAACTGGGGAGGAACCATCGAGGACAACTCCTTCGGAACCCACGAGTTCCTGAATCTCTGCGAGATGCTGGGCTGCGAGCCTTACATCAGCGGTAACGTAGGTTCGGGAACGGTAGAGGAACTGGCTAAATGGGTAGAATACATGACCAGCGACGGCGATACTCCGATGGCAAAGCTCCGCCGACAGAACGGACGCGACAAGGCATGGAAGGTGAAATACCTCGGAGTGGGCAACGAGAGCTGGGGATGCGGTGGAAACATGCGCCCAGAATACTACGCTGACCTCTTCCGCCGTTACTCCGTATATTGCCGCAACTATGATGGCAACGAACTCTACAAGATTGCATCAGGAGCCAGCGACTACGATTACAACTGGACCAAGGTGCTGATGGACCGTGTAGGTCACCGTGCCAACGGAATCTCCCTACATTATTATACTGTAACCGGATGGAGCGGAAGCAAGGGTTCAGCTACCAAGTTCAGCAACGACGACTACTACTGGACCATGGGCAAGTGCCTCGGCATTGAAGACGTAATCAAGAAGCACGAAGCCATCATGGACAAGGCTGACCCTAAGAAGCAGATCGGTCTGCTCGTAGATGAATGGGGAACCTGGTGGGATGAGGAACCAGGAACCATCAAGGGTCACCTCTATCAGCAGAACTGCATGCGCGATGCTTTCGTCGCAGCTCTCTCATTGAATGTCTTCCACCGTCACGCCGACCGCATCAAGATGGCAAACATCGCTCAGGTAGTGAACGTGCTCCAGTCTATGATTCTCACCGACACCAAGGGCACCGGTCATATGGTTCTCACTCCAACCTACCACGTGTTCAAGATGTACAAGGACTTCCAGGATGCAACCTATCTCCCTATGGACGTGAAGTGCGATTCTATGGATGTCCGTGGCGATGATCACGCCAAGGATGGCAGAAAGATTCCTGTGGTTTCTACATCTGCAGCCAAGAAGGCAGACGGCACCGTAGTGGTTTCACTCGCCAACGTAAGCCTCGACAAGGCACAGGAGGTAGAGTTCAGCCTTGATGGTCTGAAGGCTCCGAAGACAGTGGCAGGCGAGATTCTTACCTGCAAGAAGGTGAGCGATTTCAACGATTTCGAGCACCCGGATGTAGTGAAGCCAGCAACATTCAAGGAAGCAAAATTGAAGAAAAACACCTTGAAAGTGAAAATTCCTGCAAAATCTATCGTAGTTTTGAAAATAAAATAGTACTTTTGTAGGGTAATTTGCTCACATCATCAGTCATCTTCTCCGTAAGAGGCTGATAAGCAAACAGTTTCAGCCGTCTTTCAACCTAAGCAGGGAGAGGGCTGAACGTTTCAGCAGAAAAACAATAACAACAACATTAAATACATTTGTATGATGAACGACATTAAAGTAATGAATCATGCAGCAGATAATATCCGTATCTTGGCTGCTTCAATGGTAGAAAAGGCAAACTCTGGTCACCCAGGTGGTGCTATGGGTGGTTCTGACTTCATCAACGTGCTCTTCGCAGAGTACCTGGTTTATGATCCAGCAGATCCAACATGGACAGGTCGCGACCGCTTCTTCCTCGACCCAGGTCACATGAGCCCAATGCTCTATGCAGGTTTGGCTTTGCGCGGTTTCTTCTCTATCGAAGACCTCAAGCAGTTCCGCCAGTGGGGTTCAGTAACTCCAGGTCACCCAGAGCTCGATCTTCAGCGTGGTATCGAGAACTCATCAGGTCCTCTCGGTCAGGGTCACGCACTCGCAGCTGGTGCAGCTGTTGCTGAGAAGTTCCTTGAGGCACGTCTGGGTTCAACCATGATGCAGCACAAGATCTACGCATACATTTCTGATGGTGCTGTAGAGGAGGAAATCTCTCAGGGTGTAGGTCGTATCGCCGGCAACCTCGGTTTGAACAACCTCATCATGTTCTACGATTCCAACGACATCCAGCTCTCTACAGAGTGTGGCGTTGTAATGAACGAGGATACTGAGATGAAGTACAAGGCTTGGGGCTGGAATGTCATCAAGATCAACGGTAACGACGTGGCTCAGATTCGTGAGGCTCTCGATGCTGCCCAGAAGGAGCAGGATCGCCCTACCCTCATCATCGGTAAGACCGTAATGGGTAAGGGTGCTCTCCGCGCAGACGGCACAAGCTACGAGGCTTGCATCAATACTCACGGTGCTCCTCTCGGTGGCGACGCTTACGTTAACACTATCAAGCACCTCGGTGGTGATCCTGAGAATGCATTCGTTATCTTCGACGATGTAAAAGAGATCTACGCTAAGCGTGCTGAGGAGTTGAAGAAGATTGTTGCTGAGCGCAAGGCTGCAGAGGCTGAGTGGCGCAAGGCTAACCCAGAGAAGGCTACCCAGATGGATGAGTGGTTCAGCGGCAAGGCTCCTAAGGTAGATTGGAGCAAGGTTGAGCAGAAGGCTGGTTCAGCTACTCGTGCTGCTTCTGCTGCTTGTCTCGGCGTTTTGGCAGAGCAGGTTCCTAATATGATCTGTGCATCTGCTGACCTTTCTAACTCAGATAAGACAGATGGTTTCTTGAAGAAGACCAAGAGCATCGTTCGTGGTGACTTCTCAGGTGCTTTCTTCCAGGCAGGTGTTGCAGAGTTGACAATGGCTGATATGTGTATCGGTATGATGCTCCACGGTGGTGTGGTTGCAGCAATGGGTACATTCTTCGTATTCTCTGATTATATGAAGCCAGCTGTACGTATCGCAGCCCTGATGCAGGTTCCTGTTAAGTTTATCTGGACTCACGATGCATTCCGCGTTGGTGAGGACGGACCTACTCACGAGCCAGTTGAGCAGGAGGCACAGATCCGCTTGATGGAGAAGTTGAAGAACCACGCAGGCAAGGACAGCGTTCGCGTATTCCGTCCAGCTGATGCTGACGAGACTACAGTTTGCTGGAAGCTCGCTATGGAGAATGTTGAGACTCCTACAGCGCTCATCTTCTCTCGCCAGGGCATCGCTAAGTTGCCAGAGGGTAATGATTACGAGCAGGCAGCTAAGGGTGCTTACATCGTAGCAGGCAGCGACGAGAATCCAGACGTTATCCTCGTAGCAAGCGGTTCTGAGGTTTCTACATTGGAGGCTGGTTGCGAGGCTTTGCGTGCCGACGGCATCAAGGTTCGCGTGGTAAGTGCTCCATCAGAGGGCTTGTTCCGTGGTCAGAGCAAGGAGTATCAGGAGAGCGTATTGCCAAAGAATGCTAAGATCTTCGGTATGACTGCTGGTCTTCCTGTAACTCTCGAGGGTCTCGTAGGCGCTAACGGTAAGGTTTGGGGCTTGGAGAGCTTTGGTTTCTCAGCTCCTTACAAGGTGCTCGATGAGAAGCTCGGCTACACAGGTGAGAATGTTTACAAGCAGGTCAAGGCTTTCTTGGCAGAGGCTTAATTAGCATAAACTAAACAGGAGTTGGAAGCTGGAGTTGGAGATTTTGCCGGATGGCAGATTTCCATTTCCGGCATCCGACTCCTTTCACTCTTTTAATATTAACCTTGTGAAGGATAAGGGTTTACCCCGGTTTCTTCACTTAAAAACTTAAAGTATTATGGAAGTAAAGACAGTTGGTATTGCATGCGACCATGCAGGTTTTCCATTGAAGCAGTTCGTATTGGAATATTTGGAGAAGAAGGGTTATCCTGTAAAGGATTACGGTACATACAGCGATGCGAGTGTTGACTATCCTGACTTCGGCCATGCGCTCGGCGAAGGCATTGAGAGCGGCGAGGTTTATCCGGGTATCGGCATTTGCGGCAGTGGCGAGGGAATCGCCATGACTTTGAACAAGCATCAGGGTGTACGTGCCGGTTTGGCATGGTGCAAGGAGATTGCTCATCTCGTTCGCCAGCATAATGATGCCAATGTATTGGTACTTCCAGGACGTTTCATCGACAACAAGACCGCCGAGACTATCCTCGACGAGTTCTTCGCTACTACCTTCGAGGGTGGTCGTCATGAGCGCCGCGTCAAGAAGATTCCTCTCCAGAAGTAAGGAAGGAATTAAAGGGGGAGTTAAGGGAATCTCTTAACTCCCCTATAATAATTTATAACCATCAAAACATAAAGATTATGAGCAAATATTTTGCAGAGTCAGAACTCATCATCAATGAGGATGGAAGTTGCTTCCACCTTCATCTGCGCCCGGAGCAGGTGGCGGATAAAGTAATCCTCGTAGGCGACCCAGGCAGAGTAGCCCTCGTAGCATCCCACTTCGAGACCCAGGAGTGCGAGGTTTCCAGCCGCGAATTCCACGCTATCACCGGAACATATAAAGGCAAGAGAATCACCGTGCAGAGCACCGGTATAGGATGCGATAATATTGACATCGTGGTCAACGAGCTGGATGCGCTGAAGAACATCGACTTCGCTACCCGCACCGAAAAACCGGAGCACACCACCCTCACCCTCGTGCGCATCGGAACCTGCGGCGGCTTGCAGCTCAACTGTCCTGCCGGAACCTTCGTCGCTTCACAGAAGAGCATCGGTTTCGATGGACTCATCAACTTCTATGCCCGCCGCAACGAAATCTGCGACCTCGAGACAGAGGCTGAGTTCAAGCGCCAGGTGAAGTGGAACGACCAGATTGGCAATCCATACTGCGTAAACAACGACCCGGGACTGCTCAATCAGATTGCCGGCGACGACATGGTTCGCGGAATCACCATCGCCTGCGGCGGATTCTACGGTCCTCAGGGCAGAGAGCTCCGTGCCCCTCTTGCCGACCCGGAACTTAACCAGAAGATTGAAGCATTCGAGTATAAAGGCTTGCGCGTCAACAACTTTGAGATGGAGAGTTCAGCCCTGGCTGGTCTTTCTCTCCTCTTAGGTCATAAGGCACTCACCTGCTGTATGGTCATCGCCAATCGCCGTGCCCTCAGTGCCAACACAGGCTATAAGAGCACCATCGACAACCTCATCAAGGTTGTATTAGATAGAATCTAGTTCATTGCAGCAATACGCCCTGAACCAACGGTCACCGGCCGAAGGGAAAGGTAAAGGGCAAAAGCTCATTGCAGCAATACGCCCTGAAAGGGCAGAAGCTCCTAGCCCAGGGCAACACCCTGGGTTAAAACAGCAAACAACCCTGTCGCCCTGAAAGGGCAAAAGCTTTAAAATAAACAAGAAAGAATGAAGAATCAAGAAGAATGTATCTGCGCCCTGGCAACCCCAGCTGGCGGTGCAATCGGAATCATCCGACTCAGCGGCTCCGACGCCATTACCCTCACCGACAAAATCTTCCAGTCTGCCAACGGCAAATCCCTGGAAGAAGCCAAGCCCTACACCCTGCATTATGGAGAAATCAAGGATAAGGATGGCAACACCATCGATGATGTACTGGTGAGCGTGTTCCGTGCACCCCACAGTTATACAGGCGAGAATTCCACCGAAATTTCCTGTCACGGCAGCCGGTACATTCTTCAGCAGGTTCTCCATCGCTTTACGGAGGTAGGATGTCGCCAGGCAGAACCCGGCGAATACACCCGTCGTGCCTATCTCAACGGCAAGATGGACCTCTCGCAGGCAGAGGCAGTAGCTGATCTCATCGCCTCTACCAACAAGGCAACCCACAAGATGGCGCTTAGCCAACTGAAGGGGCACTTCAGTAACGAACTCTCCCTGCTGCGCGAAAAATTATTAAAGATGACTTCGCTCCTGGAGTTGGAGCTGGACTTCAGCGACCACGAGGAACTGGAGTTTGCCGACCGCAGCGATCTCCAGGCACTAGCCGAAGAAATCAATCACAAGATTACCACCCTCGCCCACTCCTTCGAAACCGGCAATGCCCTAAAGCAGGGAGTAGCCGTAGCCATCGTAGGCAAGACGAATGTGGGCAAGAGCACCCTGCTCAACCGTCTGCTCCACGAGGAAAAAGCCATCGTGAGCGACATTCACGGAACTACCCGAGACGTAATCGAAGACACCACCCTCATCGACGGAATCACCTTCCGCTTCATAGATACGGCAGGAATCCGAAAGACGGATGATGTGGTAGAGAACATCGGAATAGAGCGCACCTTCAAGAAGATGGAAGAGGCGAAGATTGTAATCTGGCTATTGGACGAGCAGCCATCGGTCTCAGAAATCGAGGAGATGAAGCAGAAGAACCAGGGCAAGAAGCTGCTGGTGGTATTCAATAAGATGGATAAGCTGGAGGATGAAAAGCTTGAGCTCGATAAGTTCACCCATTCCTGCGGTTCAGATTCCTGCGAAACAGAATCCCCACTCTTTATCAGTGCCCGCACGGGCGAGAACGTTTCATCCCTGGAGCAGGCATTGGTAAAAGCCGCTGATATTCCGGAGATTACCGAGAACGACGTCATCATTACGAGTGCCCGCCACTACGAGGCTCTTCTCCGTGCCCAGGATTCCCTCTCCCGAGTATTGGAGTCGATGAAAATGGGAATGAGCGGCGACATCATCGCCGAAGATTTGAAAATGGTACTGGAGGAGCTGGGAGAAATCACCGGCGGCCAGATCAGCAGCCAGGAAACGCTGAACAATATCTTCAAGCACTTCTGCATCGGGAAATAAGTCGTGATAAACAACGATTAATATCGACAATAAATGATAGTTAAGGTGCTCAAAATGAGCACCTTTCTTTTTAGCCTTACTATTGG